>OHPG01000004.1_pt1 | contig 271090 bp, 231 predicted proteins | sample 1577751 | NCBI WGS metagenome assembly OHPG01 (sample SAMEA3879548, study PRJEB24766) | human gut metagenome | biome: human-associated habitat; feature: feces | place: USA | collected 1985/1987
ACATCATGGACATCATGGACATCATGGACATCATGGACATCATGGACATCATGGACATCATGGATAGCATGGATAGCATGTTTGCCGGGAGCCGCTCCGCCCGGAACAAGGGGGTGGAGTGAACGGATTCTCCTCCGTCACGCGTCCAGTTGTACCCGGAAAATACGCATGGAGTTGCCCACCGCAAGCAGGCAGACGCCTACATCCGCCATGACGGCGGCCCACATACCGGCCAGCCCCAGAATACCCAGCACCATCACCAGCAGTTTGACGCCCAGGATGAGAACAATGTTCTGCACGATAATGCGCTCCGTCGCCCGTGACAGAACCATTCCCTGCGGAACGGCAACGGGGTCTCCTTTCATCACCACCACGTCCGCAGCCTGGAGAGCCGTATCAGACCCTACGCCGCCCATGGCTATGCCGATGTCCGCGGCAGCCAGGGAAGGAGCGTCATTCATGCCGTCCCCCACAAAGGCGAGCAGGCCTTCTTCCGGCTTCAGCCGGCGCACGTGCTCCAGCTTGCCGGCCGGCATCAGCCCGCTGAACACCTCGTCCAGCCCCAGCTTGCGCCCCACCTCCGCACCGGCGGAGGAGGAATCCCCCGTCAGCATCACCAGGTTGGAAACGCCCAGCCCCCTCAATTCCCGCACCGCCTGTTCCGCCCCCGGCTTGATCCGGTCAGACAGACGCAAACGTCCCAGCGGAACGCCGTCCAGAGCCACGTAAATGGTTACGCCGCGATCCTCTTCCTCCCCTGCCTCTACTCCCGCCTCCTGGAGAAAAGCCTTTTTCCCCACCAGCACAGCCTTCCCTTCCACACGGGCGGAAACGCCGCCCCCCGTTACTTCCACCAGCTCCGCCACACGGTCCGGGAACAGGCTGCCTTCATACGCCTTTACGATGGAACGCCCCAGCGGGTGGGAGGCGGAGCTTTCCGCGTGCGCCGCCCAGTACAGCAATTCCTCCGGCGTTACTCCGTCACGTGGAAGCACTTCATCCACGGAAAAGACGCCCTCCGTCAAGGTTCCGGTCTTGTCAAACACCACCGTCTTCACTTTCCGCAGGGCATCCAGGTAGTTGCTCCCTTTCAGCAGAATTCCCTGCCGCGCCGCCCGCCCTATCCCGGCAAAGAAGCCCAGCGGGATGGACAGCACCAGCGCACAGGGGCAGGAGATCACCAGCAGCACCAGCGCGCGGAACAGGCCGTCCGTCCAGCTTCCGCCCGTGACGAAGGGATAAAGCAGGAACACCAGAACGGCAATGGAGATCACCAGCGGCGTATAGATGCGTGAAAACGTGGACAGCCTTCCTTCCAGGGGGGATTTATGGCCGGAAGCGGCTTCCACCAGTTCCTGGACCCTCGCCAGGGCGGAATGCCGCCAGTCCCGGTCCGTGCGCACCTCCAGCACGCCCTGTCCGTTGATGTACCCGGCCAGCACGGTGCTTCCGGCCCCGGCCTCCACCGGAAGGGATTCACCGGTCATGGCGGAGGTATCCAGGACGGAATTCCCTTCCGTCACCGTGCCGTCCAGCGGGACACGCTCTCCGGGGCGCACTTCAATCACGGAACCGGGCCGGACCTCCGCGGGAGGAACGTCACGGACAGTGCCGCCCTCTCTCACATGGACGGATTCAGGCCTCAGGTTCATCAGTTCGCTCACGGACCGGCGGGAACTGCCCACCGCGCGCTCCTGGAGATATTCTCCCACGCGGTAGAAAAGCATCACCCCGACGGCTTCGGAATAATCCCCCAGGAACATCGCTCCCAGGGAGGCAATGCTCATCAGGAAATTTTCATCCATGGCACGCCCGTGCCTCAACCCCAGAAAAGCCGCCTTCAATACATCCCAGCCTATCAGCAGGTAGGCCGCCGCATATGCAGCCATGCCGCTCCAGGAATCGCTTCCCATCACCAGGGCGGCGACAAACAGAGCGATGCCCAGCACGGCGGGAACGGGCCTGATGGCGTCTCCGGAGCCGCAGCAGCTTCCTGAACAGCACCCTCCGGCGCAGCAGGAAGCTCCTTGTGAAAAATGTTCGTGGGGATGTTCCGTACTCATGACCTGTTCCGCTTGTACGCCTGCGTCTACGCTATGGCAAGCCCTATGTTAGTTCAATCTAACAAAGAGCTTTTGCTACTTCTTCTTTCTTAAAACGTTCCAGAACTCCCTGCCCCAGGAATTCGTCCATCGCCATGGCGCCGGCGCCCAGCAGCCCCGCTTCCGCGCCAAATCTGGCGGGCAGGATTTTCAGCTCCTCCATGTGCATGGGGAACAATTGCTCCCTGAGGTTCTTCAGCAGGGGCTTCATGAGCAGGTCTCCGGCCTTGGCTACCCCCCCGCCAATGATGAAGGCGTCCGGCACCAGCGTGTACATCAGGTTCATGATGAGACAGGCCAGCATTTCCGCCGTGTCCTCCCATAGCTGGAGGGCGATGGGACAGCCCGCGCGGGCGGCTTCGTCCAGGTCCCTGGGCGTGCATTCGTTCACGGTTTTGACGATTCCCGCCCCGGCATACCGTTTGACCGCCTCCGCCGCCAGTTCGTTGTTGCCGATGTATTCTTCAATGGCTCCCCGGTTGCCGAACGGGCCGGGCTTGCCCTGGTAATGGATGCTCGTCTGGCCCAGCTCCCCGGTGGAAAGCCGTTTCCCCCGGAGGATGCGGTCATTCACCACAATGCCGCCGCCAATGCCCGTCCCCATGGTCAGGCACACCAGGCTGGACATGCCGCGCCCGGCGCCCAGCTTCCATTCCGCATACGCCATGCAGTTGGCGTCATTGTCCAGCACGACGGGGAGGCCCAGCGCCTGCTCCATCAGCTCCTTCACCGGAACTTCATGGTCCCATACCCGGACATTGGTAAGCTGGTAAAGAGTCCCCCTGTAGTAATCGCACCATCCCGGCATCCCCATGCCCATCACGCAGGCGGACGGGAATTGCCCGCGCAGGTTCAGGGCCGCCGCAATCATGGCCTCAATAATCGCCTGGGGACTTTCAAACATGGCGGTGGGAATGCGGTCCGCTGTCGCCAGAATACGGTCCCCCGCCGTCACGCCCATTTTGATGCTCGTACCGCCGAAGTCCACGGCCAATGTGCAGGGTTCTGAAAAGCTCATGGTTCATACTTATGCCACGCACCCCCTGGAATCAACGCAAAAACGCATTCACACCCATCCCTTTCCGCGGCATGCCGAACTTCTTGTATAAAATACAATAAATATCCTCCAGAAAGGGCTTGCCAGGGATGCGCCGTCCAGTCCATGATAGGCGCCGTGATGATGGAAATGCCCGGTTCGGACGAATGGTTCATGCGCCAAGCCATGAAAGAATCCAGAAAAGCCCTGGTGAAGGGGGAGGTGCCCATCGGGGCCATCGTGGTGAAAGACGGCCGCGTGATCGGCCGGGGCTGGAACCAGGTGGAGGCCCTCAAGGACGCCACGGCCCATGCGGAGATGATCGCCCTGACGGCAGCCCAGGAGGCGCTGGGCGACTGGCGGCTGGAAGGCTGCACCCTGTACGTCACCAAGGAACCGTGCCCCATGTGCGCGGGGGCCATCGTCCACTGCCGCCCGGACCGGGTGGTCTTCGGCTGTCCGGACGCCAGGACCGGAGCCGCGGGAGGCTGGATCAACCTGCTGGATTCCAACCCTCCCCTCAACCACAAGTGCGAGGTGCGTCCCGGCGTTCTGGGGGACGAATGCCTGCACCACCTCCAGGAATTTTTCCGTGCGGCGCGGCTGGCGGCCAAAGAACGGAAGAAGCTGGCTGCGGACTCCCCCGCAATCCCGGATGAAAACGGGGAAGACGGCCCCGAATAAAGCACTTTGCATTTGCCAAAGCAGCGGACTCACGGCAAGCTAGCGGGGCTATGGAACACCGGAACGACAACGAGACTGCGGAAGGGACGGAACGCAAGCCGTCCTGGATCAAGGTGCGCCTGCCCAACGGCCGGGAATTCTGGGACGTCAAGCAGCTTGTGGAAGGCAAGCACCTGTTCACCGTCTGTGAAGAAGCCCACTGCCCCAACCGCTACGAATGCTGGAACCAGGGCACGGCCACTTTCATGATCGCCGGGGAGCGGTGCACGCGCGCCTGCGCCTATTGCGCCGTAAAAACCGCCAAGCCCTTTCCGCTGGACCCGGAGGAGCCGCAGCACGTGGCGGACGCCGTCGTGCACATGAAGCTGCGCCACGCCGTCATTACCATGGTCACCCGGGACGACCTTCCGGACGGAGCCGCCGCCCACTTCGCCCAAGTAATCCGGGCCGTCAGAAAAGCCAGTCCCTCCACCATCATTGAGGTGCTGGCCTCGGACCTGAATGAGAAGCCCTCCTCCATCCGGACGCTGATGGCGGCACGCCCCCACATCTTCGGCCACAATCTGGAAACGGTGGAACGCCTGACGCCCATCGTGCGCTTCCGCGCCCAGTACCAGCGCTCCCTGCGCGTCCTCCGGATGGCGCTGGACTGCGTAGACGGCAAGGTTTCCACCAAAAGCGGCATCATGCTGGGCCTGGGAGAGACGGAAGACGAGCTTTTCCGGTCCATGGACGACCTGCTGGAGCACGGCGTCACGGTGCTGACGCTGGGGCAGTACCTGCGCCCCTCCCGCAACCACCTGCCGGTGGTCAAATACATCCATCCGGACGACTTCGTCCGTTATGAGGAGGTCGCGCGAGCCAAGGGCTTCAGGCACGTGGCGTCCGGGCCGCTGGTCCGCAGCTCCTACCATGCCGCCAATTTCACCCCGGAAGCGGACGTGCTGGAGGCCATTAACGAAGATTTGAGAAAGGCCGGCGAACTTTAGAATAAATCTTGATATATTAACCCTTCCCTTTTACCATACAGGCAATTCCACGTCATTGAGAATCTCATGAGCAAAACACGTTCCTTCATCACGGCCGGGGCCATTCTGGGCGGCACGGTCATCGTGACGGCGGCAGTCGCGCCCCTGTTCCTGCCGAACCAGAATATCAAGCCCCTGACATCCGCCCAGGCGGCGGAAATCACCGCACATACCATGAACTCCAAGTGTGCGGACTGCCATAAGCCCGGCACCCACATTTCCGAATTGGTGAACACCCTTTCCGGCGGCCTGCTGGCGCGCCACATCCGGGACGGACAGCGTAGCTACAACATGGATGAACCGCCCACTGCCGTGACCCTTTCCAAACTGGAACACGTGCTCCAGATCAATTCCATGCCACCCACCTCCTACACCATGGTGCACTGGGGCAGCACGCTCACCCTTCCGGAAAAAGCAGCCATGCTCCAGTGGGTCAAGGATGAACGCCTGAAAATCTTCGGCGACATGGTGGGCAAGGAGTACGCCATCACCGCCATCTCCCCCATTCCAGACGCCCTTCCCACGGATCCGGCCAAGGTGGCCCTGGGCTACAAGCTGTTCCATGACGTGCGCCTCTCCACAGACAATACCGTTTCCTGCGCTTCCTGCCACTCCCTGGAGAAGGCCGGCACGGACAACCTGGCCACCTCCACCGGAGTCCGCGGCCAGAAGGGCGGCATCAACGCCCCCACCGTCTTCAACGCCGCCTTCCACACCAAGCAGTTCTGGGACGGACGCGCCGCCAACCTCCAGGAACAGGCGGGCGGACCTCCCCTGAACCCGGTGGAAATGGGTTACGAACATCCGGACGACTGGAACCAGATCGCCGCCAAGCTGAACCAGGACACCGTGTTTGCCGCGGAATTCAGGAAGGTTTATCCCCAGGGCTTCAACGGAGAAACCATCACAAACGCCATCGCGGAATATGAAAAGACCCTCATCACGCCGAACAGCCCGTTCGACCGTTATTTGAAGGGTGATGAAAACGCCATCAGCGAGAATGCCAAGAAGGGCTACAGGCTCTTCCTCAAGCTCGGTTGCCAGACCTGCCACACCGGCCCCGCCATGGGCGGCCAGTCCTTTGAATACGCCGACCTCAAGGGAGACTTCTTTGCCGGACGCGCCAAGACCAATGACGACAACGGCCTGATGAACTTTTCCAAGAAGGAATCAGACAGGCACAGGTTCCGCGTTCCCACCCTCCGCAACGTGGAGCTTACCTGGCCGTACATGCATGACGCCTCCGCCCAGACGCTGGAGGAAGCCATCACCAAGATGTACCACTACCAGCTCGGCTACGACAAATTGGACAAGAAGGAGGTGAGCCTGCTGGTGGCCTTCCTGAAAACCCTGACCGGGGAATACAACGGCAAGCCCGTCCAGGGCGAAGTCTGCCCCGCCTCCTGAGCCAGAGGAAAGCATTTTTTCCAGCCGCGCCATGAACCTTCATGGCGCGGCTTTTTTGTATTCCCCCTTCCGGCTTATTTCCGGAAAACCCCCGTTTCCGGCTTTTCCTCCGCGTCATACTTAGATTAGACTAATGGGTAAATGATTCATGATGAATAATTTTTATCCAAATTGAAAACACAGGCGCATAATATCATTGACTTACTAGTTTGATGAAACTAACTTTCTCCCGGATTTGATTCATACACACACCATGCCACTCTCCATGCTCAACATCGGCGATATTCGCCAGGTTAACAAAATTCATGGCAGGGATGAAACCCGGCGTTTTCTGGAAAGCCTGGGCTTCGTTGCCGGCAGCACGGTTTCCATCGTTTCTGAAAACGGCGGAAACTTCATCGTCAATGTCAAGGGGTCCCGGATAGCTCTCAGCAAGGCTCTTGCGTGCAAGATATTCGTGGCCTGAACCTTCTCATCCAACAATCAGCCATCATTCTATGACCAAACACCGTACATTAAGAGACGCCCTGATCGGGGAAACCGTGACCGTCGGGAAACTGGCGGGGGAAGGCCCGGTCAGAAGGCGCATCATGGACATGGGAGTCACCAAGGGAACGCAGATTTTCATCCGCAAAGTCGCCCCCTTGGGAGATCCCATTGAAGTTACTGTCCGCGGCTACGAACTCTCCATCCGCAAATCGGAAGCCGAGAACATCCATATCCATTGATTCCGCCCTTATTACCGCACGTTTCCTGACCTGACAGCAAGACGGCGCACCCATACATCAAGACAAGGAAACATCCATGAGCAACATTACCATCGCCCTGGCGGGCAATCCCAACTGCGGAAAAACCACTCTCTTCAACGCCCTGACAGGCGCCAGCCAGTACGTCGGGAACTGGCCCGGCGTTACTGTGGAAAAAAAGGAAGGCCGCCTGAAAGGCCACAAGAACATCATCATTGAAGACCTTCCGGGCATTTATTCTCTTTCCCCCTACACCCTGGAGGAAGTCGTCAGCCGGAATTACCTGGTCACGGACCATCCCTCCCTCATCCTGAACCTGGTTGACGGCAGCAACCTGGAACGCAATCTTTACCTCACCACCCAGCTTTGCGAGCTGGGCGTTCCCGTCATCATCGCCCTGAACATGATGGACATTGTCCGGAAGCGCGGCGACCGCATTGACACGGAAAAGCTTTCCCGGGATCTCGGCTGCCAGGTGCTGGAAATCAGCGCCCTGAAAGGGACCGGAATCCGTGAACTGGTGGACGCCGTCGTAAAAACGGCCACCTCGGAGGATGCCCGGGCCCCGCGCGCCGTGCACTTCCCGGACCGTCTGGAAAAAGCCATCGGGGAAATAGGGGAAATAATCACCGGCAAATGCCTGGACCAGCAGAAAAAATGGTTTGCCGTCAAGGTTTTTGAAAGGGACCAGAAAGTCGCGGACCAGCTCGCGCTCACCTCTGAGGAGCAGTCCCGCATCAACGGGATCATTGAAGCCATGGAACAGGAGATGGATGACGACAGCGAATCCATCATCACCAACGAGCGCTACAATTCCATTTCACGCATTACCGCGGATTCCGTCGTCAAGGCCGGCATCGGCAGCCTGACGGGCAGCGACAGGATCGACCGCATCATCACCAACCGCTGGCTGGGCCTCCCCATCTTTGCCGTCGTCATGTGGGCGGTGTATTACATTTCCATCCAGACGGTGGGCGCATGGGGAACGGACTGGGCCAATGACACCTTCTTCGGGGAATGGGTTCCGGAATGGGTGGGCGGCCTGCTGGAAAGCGCCAACTGCGCCCCGTGGCTGGAAAGCCTGATTCAGGACGGCGTGATTGCCGGCGTGGGGGCCGTCCTAGGCTTCCTGCCGCAGATGGCGGTGCTGTTCCTGTGCCTGGGTATTCTGGAAGATTGCGGCTACATGGCCCGCGTGGCCTTCATCATGGACCGCATTTTCCGCAAATTCGGCCTTTCCGGGAAGTCCTTCATCCCCATGCTCGTTTCCATGGGCTGCGGCGTTCCGGGCATCATGGCCACCCGCACCATTGAGAATGAAAAGGACAGGCGCATGACCATCATGACCACCACGTTCATTCCATGCGGAGCTAAAACGCCCATCATCGCCCTGATTGCAGGCGCCTTCTTCCCGGAAAATTCCTGGGTGGCCCCGGGAGCCTACTTCATCGGGGTGGGCGCCATCATCCTTTCCGGCCTCATTCTGAAAAAGACCGCCATGTTCTCCGGGGATCCCACCCCCTTCGTCATGGAACTTCCCATTTACCACGTTCCCGCCTGGAAGAACGTCATCATCCACGCGTGGGAACGCTGCAAGGCCTTCGTGCAAAAAGCCGGGACGGTTATCTTCGTTTCCAGCGCCCTGATCTGGTTCCTTTCCAGCTACAACTGGAAGGTTGATTCCGTGGAGCAGAATGACAGCATGCTGGCTTCCATCGGCAACGTGGCCGCACCCGTCTTCCAGCCGCTGGGCTGGGGCGAATGGAAACCTACCATGGCCACCATCACCGGACTGATTGCCAAGGAAAACGTGGTCGGCACCTTCGGCGTCCTGTATGCGGACGGCAGTTCCGGGGAAGAGGCGGAGGAAGAACCCGCCGAAACGCAGGAAATGTCCCCCGCCGGCCAGGAGCTCCAGGCATCCCTGGAGGGCGCCTCTGAAGAAGCTGCCGCCGAGGAAGCCGCCGCTGAAGAGGAGGAAGATGAAGACGCTGAAATCAGGGAAACCGGGGACCGCCTGGTCCAGGCGGGAGCCTTCACGTTCCTGAGCGCCTTCTCCTTCATGATTTTCAACCTTCTCTGCGCCCCCTGCTTTGCCGCCATGGGAGCCATCAGAAGGGAAATGAACAGCGCCAAATGGACTTTCTTCGCCATCGGCTACATGTGCGCCCTGGCGTACTGCCTGGCCTTCCTGATTTACCAGATGGGAGCATGGCTTTATGCGGAAGCTTCCTTCGGCATCGGGCAGGGGCTCGCCGTATTGCTCCTGCTGGGCCTCATTTACCTGGTGGTGAAGAAACCCTCCGCATCCTCCAAATAACCCTCATACCCACTCCTAACCCCCTCACCAACATGGGAACATATATCATTGCCACCCTCCTTTTCCTGGCCCTGGCCTACGCGCTGTATAAAACGTTCAGCAAGCGCGGCAAGTGCTGCGGCAACTGTGACGGGTGCGGCAGCGGCGGCGGTTGCTGCGGAGGCCACCATCACGACGACGATCAAGAAAAACAGGACTGAGCCCAGTCTCAGCCCTTTCTTTCAGAACCTGCAGACCGCCCGCGGTTTGCAGGTTCTTTCCTTCTGCGCATGCCGCATGCGCTCCCTCCTTAACCGATCCAGCCGTGCTGGTACGCCGCCATGGCCGCAATCACCAGCGCGATAAACAGGAAGATGAACCACATCACATTGTGGCGGTGGCGGTACTCCACGGCCATCAGGGGCTCCCATTCCTTTTCCACAAAGGAGAAGTCGTCACCGCTGGCAAAACGGTCGTACAGCGTTTCCAGCTCCTGCCCCGTCACCCCTTCCGGAGCGGCGAATACCGGCGGGCAGCATGAGCCCGTCTTGAACACGATTTCACAGTGGTAGATGCCGTCCGCTTCCTTGTAGGACTGGAGGCACGCGCCGTCACGGGCGCATACCACATGGCCAGTCGTTCCCTCCTGCAAGCGGCGCAGAGCAGTATCACGGTCGGTCACTTCATCATTTGAAATTTCCCATTGAACCTTACTCATTCTGTCAGTTTAAGACAGTTCCCATCCAAGTCAACATGGTTTTAAATGTTTCCTGACGCCGGAAATGTCATCAATTGTCATAAATCCGGCAGCGTGCAAGGCGCTGACCTTAACGTTCTTCTTCGTGTTTAATTCACCTAACTTGTTGTTAGTCAAACCAAAGAACTTTCAACAGATGGGAAGAAGTGCTAATCTAACCATCAGCGGCTACAACCAGCCGCACAACATAAGATGATGAACAAGTACACATGTATCATGATAGGAGCCGCCTGCCTGCTGGCAGCCTCCTGTCAGGCGGATACGGCCCGCAGGGAACCGGTGCGGAATACGGCGCCGGCCTCCTCCGTACAGGCCTCTTCCGCAGCGCCCCAGTCCGGACAACGGAATGACGGGGTTCAGGAACACAGGCGTTTCAAGCGCCTCTCGCTTCCTTTGAGATAAAGAATAAGCAACGCCGCACCCCCTACCTGATCGAGAATGCGACGTTGCCGCCAGGTCATGCAGACCCCTTCAATGCCCTTGCACGCAGGATTCCGCTCTCTGCATGCAGACGGACAAGGAAGACTTGATTATTATTGCGCTTCCACAGATTCGGGACATTTCCCGCCTAGAACGTGACGACGCATTGTACGGAGAAGATATTGGCGGAGTTGACGTCATCCCGCCCGGAAGGATTCTTCACATACTGGTAGGAAGGCTGGATGAGGCAGTACGGCGTAATGGAGAAGCTGTACGTGCATTCCAGAATCATTTCCCGGTCATGCCCGGGCCGCGTTTCCGCCAGCGTGTCGGCATCCGGCTTGCTCACGGAGAAGCCTACGCCAAAGAAGTTGCCGTCCGCTTCTTTCAAGCCGGTCATGACTTCCAGAGGTTTCTTGAAAATGACCCCGGCGGACGCCTGGGCTTCCGCTCCGCAGATGTTGCCTGATTCGGCGCTGCTCCAGCCGGCGCGGGCGAACAGGGCGAACGGGCTGCTGCCCAGGTCCTGTTCCAGGTTGAACGCCACGCCTCCATGGTTCTTGCCGTCCGCATGGAACATGAACGGCTGCAGGCGGTACGTGCCCGTGCCGATGCCGAAGGCCTTTTCATGCGTCCAGCCGATTTCACCAAGCAGGTTGAAGGATTTTCCGGTCGTGTGGTGGAACGGGTTGCGGCGGGGTTCATTGTCCATCATGTTGCCGCCCACCTGGATGAACCAGTTTTCATTGAACTGGTACTGCCCCACGACCCCGAAGTTGGAGTCCCCCAGCGGAAGCACCTGGTTGTTGACGAAGGGAGCGCCGCCGAACTGTCCGAAGGTGGTGTTGGCATACGTATTGGCGTCAAAATAGTTCGTCTGGTTGATCATGCCGCCCATGATGACGAGCTGGCCGTCCATGAAACCCTGGGAAAGGAGGAGTTCCGGCAGGTAGAAGTAGCCGTCTTCAAAAACGTCGCAGTTGGCGGGGCCGCTCGCGCCCCAGGAGTCGTCCAGCGTGGTGCGGTGCGTATGCTTGTTCAGGGCCACGGAGCCGGAGAGCTCGCTCTTGATCCAGGTTCCCTGGTTGCGGCTGGATTTGAACAGCTGCAGCCCGGCCTGGGCGTGGAATTTGTACCAGCTCTGGCTGGAACCGGCAGTCTCTTCGTTCGCGGCCGCATGGTGGCCCTTGGTATAGAGGAACGCCTGCTCCACCAGGAACTGGAAGCCGGCTTTCTCGTAAGCGCCTTTATGCAGATCCGTCAGGGCCCTGGTCAGAAGATCGTTCGGAATGGGCGTGCTTTCATCGCCGTATTCGTCCCCGAACAGGTCGATGTCGTCCAGAATGGAACCTTTGCCTTCAGCCTCTTCCGCAGCCAGAGCGGCGACGGTAGTGGCTACGGATGCCGTACCGGCCATGCAGAAGCCGGAGCAGGCCAGCAGGGCGGGTATCATGTAGCGTTTCTTCATAGTAATGCTGTATCTTGAGTCTTCCTCGTCAATCGCGGATGTTCAGCCTTCCATGGCGAAGGAGCATTCCTGCTCCCGGCCTGCGGCGGACTGCGCATCCACGGCTTTGCCGCATGCGCCCATACAGAACTCACAGTCCCCGCAGAGCAGGCGGTATCTGGGACGCCGGACGAGAAGCCCGGCCAGTTTCCGGTACCGGCAAATCCGGCGGAAGAAACGGTGAAGTCCTGTATGGGTCAAGTTCATGCAACGCGGCAAAGTTAGATAGAACTAACTATTGAGTCAACACTTTTTCTCCCTTAGCCCTTTTCCAATTTGGAACTCCTTCCATGAAGCACGTTTCATACCTCTTTTATGATCAATGTATTGAAAAATCTTTAAAATAATTTTACGTACCGTAAAAAAATTAGTTGGAACTAATTCAACTTGACCTGAAACCTGCGGAACGTTACAAAAAAGCAGGCCTATTGGAGATCATCCAACCCTTCCGGGAAAGAAACGGCTGCATGCCGCCAAGGCCGGCTGAACCCAACAAAAAACATTACCATGAGTTACATCAACAACAAGGGCCTCTGGGGCTTCGTCGGCGGAGTCATCGCCGCCGCCATCGGCACGAAAGTGGTTAAAAGCCCCGCTACCAGGAAATTGGCCGTCCAGGGGCTTTCCAAAGCCATGCTCATCCAGCAGAAGGCCATGGAGCAACTGGCCAATATCCGTGAAGAAGCGCAGGACTTGTGCCACGAGGCCGCCGCTGAAAACCGCAAGCCGGAACAGTAACAATCTCATTGTTCATCATCATACTGGGGCAGTCCGTTTCCTTCTCCGCCGGCGGAACGGGCAGCCTCCAACGGGGGAAACGCACGGAGAAGGGCGTTTCCCCCTTTTTCATTTTTCCAAACCGATGCACTATCAGGTTATCCACCATACGCCCGGCAGGCTCCGGGTGCGCTGCGGCCGCGGCATGTTCAACCATGACCAGGCCTGCGGCATTGAATGCAGGCTCCTGAAGCTGAAAGGGGTCAGCTCCGTCAAGGCCACTCCCTGCAACGGGGGGGTGTTCATCCTGTACGAAGGGGCGAATCCCCAGACCATTTTCCGCGTGCTGGACAGGCTCAGGCCGGAAACGCTCCGCAGCCATGAACCGGAAGAACGAGCGGAAGCCAGGAAACTGGGCCAATCCTTTTCCCTTAAGATAGCCGGGAAAGTTTCTTCCTTCCTGCTCTGCAAATTATTCCTGCCGCCCCCTCTCAGAATGGCCAAGGCTTTCTGGAACTACGGCTCCTATTTCCGGCGCGGAATGGCAGGCCTGGGCAGCGGCAGGCTCAATGTGGCGGTTCTGGACGCCGTATCCATCGGTGTCTCCATCGGCACCAGGGCCTACGGAACGGCCAATTCCATCATGTTCCTTCTTTCCATTTCAGACCTGCTGGAAAATTACACGCGGAAGAAGACCCGGGCGGCGCTTGCGGCCAGCCTGAGCATCAACGTGGACCAGGTCTGGAGGGTGGAAAAGGACGGCATGCGCCAGGTTCCCATGGAACAAATCCGGCCCGGGGACAAGATCCGAGTGGACGCCGGCAACGTCATCCCCGTGGACGGCGCCGTCCTGTCCGGGGAGGCGGAAGTGAACCAGGCCGCCATGACGGGAGAATCGGAAGCGGCAGCCAAGCAGGAAGGCTCCGTCGTCTTCGCCGGGACCACGCTGGAAACAGGCTCCCTCGTCATCCGGGTGGACGCCATGGGCGACCAGTCCCGCATCAACAACATCATCGCCCTGATTGACCATTCGGAGGAATTGAAGGCCCGCATCCAGAGCCGGGCGGAAAAACTCGCGGATTCCATCGTTCCCCTCACCCTGCTCACGGCGGGTGCGCTGTTCCTGTTCACCCGGAACATCTCCAAGGCGCTCTCCGTGCTGATGGTGGATTATTCCTGCGCCATCAAGCTCGCCACGCCCATTTCCGTCATCTCCGCCATGAAGGAAGCTTCCGCGCGCAAGATCATGATCAAGGGCGGAAAATTCATGGAGCTGTTCGCCAGGGCGGACACCATCGTTTTTGACAAGACGGGCACGCTGACCTCCGCCTGCCCCCAGGTGACGCAGATTGTCCCCCTGAGCGACTGCAGCCGGGAATACATCCTGAAAACGGCCGCCTGCCTGGAAGAGCACTTCCCCCACAGCGTGGCGCGGGCCGTCGTGCGCAAGGCGCTGGAGGAAGGCCTGCACCATGAGGAAGAGCACGCGGAGGTGGAATACATCGTGGCCCACGGCATCTCCTCCCGCCTGCATGGGAAGAAGGTCCTCGTGGGCAGCTACCACTTCCTTTTTGAAGATGAAGGCATCCCCCTCACGGAAGAACAGCGGCAGACTATCCGCAGCCACGCCAGGGGCAAATCCAACATCTTCCTGGCCATAGGCCGCAGGGCGATCGGCATGATCGGCGTCAGCGATCCTCCCAGGCCGGAAGCCAGGGAAACGATCGCCCGGCTGAAGCGGCAGGGCATTTCCTCCATCATCATGCTCACCGGAGACAGCGAGTCCGCCGCCCGCGCCATCAGCCGCCAGCTGGGCATCACGGAATACCGCTCCCAGGTTCTGCCGGAGGACAAGGCGCGCTTCATCCAGCAGTTGAAGCAGTCCGGAAGAACGGTGTGCATGGTGGGTGACGGCATCAACGATTCCCCCGCCCTTTCCTGCGCGGACGTCTCCGTCTCCATGAAGGATTCCTCCGACATCGCCCGTGAAGTAGCGGACATTTCCCTGCTGTCCAGCTCCCTGAGTGAACTGGCGGTTTTAAGGGAACTAAGCTGCGCCGTCCTTGAAAAAATAGAGCGCAACTACCGCTTCATCGTCGGGTTCAACACCTCCCTGATTCTGCTGGGCATGTTCGGGCTGATTACCCCGGCCCTTTCCGCATTCCTCCACAATGCCTCCACGGTGTACGTCAGCGCGCGCAGCACGCGCCGCTGCCTGCCCCCGGTCGGCACTCCGCAGTAAAAGGAAAGGGATGGTTCATGTGGAAATGAACCATCCCTTTGAAAAACGTCCTGGGCCTTCCTATTCTCCGCTCTTCCGGCAATGCTCCGTCAGGAGCTGGAACCGGGAAATTTCCTCCAGCGTCATGATGTGTTCAATGCCGCAGGCCACTTCGTCCGCGCGCTTCTCCTCCATCTTCAGCACCGTGATCAGGAATTCTTTCACCATGGTATGGCAGGAAATAACCCGGTCCGCGTAATAACGGCCCTCCCGGGTCAGCACAATGGGGGAATACTGCGTATATTCAACCAGGCCGCGTTCCTTCAACTGCTTCATGGCCAGGGAGACGGAAGGCTTTTTCACGTTCAGCGCCTCCGCGATCTCTCCTACGGCGGCGCACCCTTTTTCCAGCTCGATGTTGCGGACGGCCTCAATGTAATCCTCCAGGCTGTTGCTCAGCTCCAGGGAGGGAAAGTTTTTGCGTATCATGACTGATGCTTATTAGGTTTAACTAACAAAAACAATAACCCAAGCTCCGGTCAAGTCAACCTCTTCTTGAAAAATATTAGGTGAGACAAACTTTTTTCTTGCAAGGCAAGTTAGATCTCACTAACTTTCATTCATGGTCAGCCCAAACCCGGAAAGAAACAACGGAAGAAAATGCTCCGGCGGCGTTCCCGCCAGAACGGAGTCCTTCTTCTCCAGGTTCTTTTCCGCCTCGCGCCCCTGCTGCTGCCGGGGCTGCGCCCTGAAATGCTCCGGGAAAAATTGTCCCTCCGACAACAAGGGAAAACAGGCGCGGCCAAACTCCTTGGGGAACGCGTCCACAAACTGTATGGACTAGTCATCCGGTGCTCTAACACATTATCGCCTAAACACGGGCGCGTTCCCCTTCCCTTTTTTCCTTCCTCTGCGGGACGCGGTCAGCGGAGAACCACCGCCGGACCGTCATACCCTTCAGGCGTATAGCTGCGGATGGAGACGCCCCCCTCCGCCGTCACGTCCGCCGCCCAGCACTCGGCATGGTGGAAGCAGGCGCCCAGATTGACGTACAGCCGCCCTCCCCTTTTCCCGGTCACCGCACGGCGGTGCAGATGGCCGAAGATGACGACTTCCGCTTCCGGGAAAAAGCGTTCCGTGAATTTCCGCATGCGCCGCATCATCGTCAGCCATGCCAGAAGAATCTGCGCGGGCCGCTCCGGCGGCCAGGCGGAATGCGCCAGAAAACGCACCAGCTTGTTCCGGCACGCCCCGGAACGCGTGTAAATGGGGGGAACCAGCACGCTCATGGCGCGCGCCAGTTCCAGCCGCCGCCGCAAATCCGTATCCGCCTCCGGGAACGCGGCAATCAGCTCACGGGAGGCCTGCTTGTTTTTCAAATATTCCCATCCCCACGGGGCCACCTCCTTGAACAGGGCATGACCGTGCAGGGCGCAGACGCGTCCCCCCTGCAATTTCAGCAGTCCGGCCTTCTCATCCGGGTCATGGTTGCCGGCCAGCAGCACGGGCTGCACTCCGGCATCCCGGCACATTTGCAGGAAACGGGCGCGTTTTTCCAGCCCTTCCGCCTGGCAGGGGCTTTCACGGGTTTCACTGAGGTCCCCGCACACCACCAGATGAGTGCACCCCTCCAGCAGGAAAGCCAGCTCCTCCGGCTCCCGGGCCAGCGCCTTGGCATGGCCGAAGTGGACGTCTGAAATGAACCGGGCACGTTCTCCCGGAGCAAGGTCAAGTTCCTGAATCATAAGGACGGAGGGAGGAGGAAAACAACCATGGAATCAGGAGCGCAGCCGCTGCCGCACCATCTCATACAGGCACACGCCCGTAGCTACGGACACGTTCAGGCACGGAACGCTCCCCTTCATGGGAATCCTGATCAGGAAGTCGCAATTCTCTTCCGTCAGCCGCCTCATTCCTTCCCCTTCCGCGCCCATCACCAGCGCGGCCGGCCCCGTGAAATCCGTTTCATACAGGTCGCGGTCCCCCTTGTCCGAGGTGCCGAATATCCAGATGCCGCGGCCCTGGAGCTGCTTCATGGTGCGCGCCAGGTTGGTCACCTGGATGAAAGGCACCTTTTCCGCCGCCCCCACGGAGACGCGCAGCACGGTCTCCGTAATGCCCACGGACTTGTCACGCGGAGCGATTACGGCATCCACGCCCGCGCCGTCCGCCGTCCGCAGAATGGCTCCCAGGTTGTGGGGGTCCTGCACGCAGTCCAGAATCAGCAGCAGGGGGTTGGGGGACTTGTCCAGAATCCCGTCCAGCACATCCTCTCCCAGCGCCTTCACGGCAATTTTGGCCGGAGCGCTGCGCACATGCTTGTTCCGGCGCGCCTCCTGTTCGTTCCCTTGGGGTCTCATGCCCATGAATTAGCGTGTTTCACGCTTCTTTTCCAGACAAATATGCCCCGCCGCCCCATCATTGGGCGTGACTTGAGGGTCTCCGTTATGCTACAGTTCCGTACCATTCAAGATGAAGACGAGCGACTTTTTAGTCATTGGGGCAGGTGTTGCCGGATTGAGTTTCGCCTTGAGAGCGGCGGAACACGGCAAGGTTGCCGTCATTACAAAAGGCAAATTTCTGGATTGCAGTTCCGCCAAGGCGCAGGGCGGCATAGCCGCCGTTTGGGACCGCAACGACTCCTTTGAAGACCACATTGCGGACACGCTGGACGCCGGCGCGGGCCTCTGCAACGAACAGGCCGTACGCACCATTGTGGAGGAAGGCCCCGGCGCCATCCGGGAACTGCTGGAATGGGGCGTCAATTTTGACCCCGGCAACCAGGGGGAGGATTACGAACTGGCCCGGGAGGGAGGCCATACCAAGCGGCGCATCCTCCACGCCAAGGACGCCACCGGCCTGGAAATCACCTCCAAGCTGCTGGAGGCGGCCAAGCTCCACCCCAACATCCAACTGCTGGAAGACCACTTCGCCATCGACCTGATTACGACGACCAAACTAGGTCTGGTCACGGAAGACCGCGTGCTTGGGGCCTACGTGCTGGACCGCGCCTCCGGGGAAGTGGAAATTTTCCGGTCAGACCGCGTGCTGCTCGCCACCGGCGGCTGCGGACGCGTGTACCTGTACACCACCAACAATGATTCCGCCACGGGGGACGGCGTAGCCATGGCCTGGCGCGCGGGAGCCACCATCGCCAACATGGAATTCGTGCAGTTCCACCCCACCTGCTTCTTCAACACCCGCGCGGAAGGAGCGGAAGCGCGCTCCTTCCTCATCTCCGAGGCCGTGCGGGGCGAAGGCGGCGTACTGATCGGAGCGGACGGGAAGGAATTCATGCACAAGTACGATCCCCGCAAATCCCTGGCCCCGCGCGACATTACCGCCCGCGCCGTGGACTCGGAAATGAAGAGGACGGGCAGCATGTGCGTCTATCTGGATATCTCCCATAAGCCGGAGGGCTTCGTCCAGGAGCGCTTCCCCCTGATTTACGAGACCTGCAGCCGCTACGGCATCAACCCCGCCAGGGAGCCCATTCCGGTCGTTCCCGCAGCGCACTTCCAGTGCGGCGGCGTCCTGACGGACGTCAACGGCCAGACCAGCCTGGACGGCCTTTACGCCGCCGGGGAAACCGGGTGCACGGGCCTCCACGGCGCCAACCGCCTGGCCTCCAACTCCCTGCTGGAATGCGTGGTGGTCGCCAAGCGCGCGCTGGACTCCATGCTCTCCCTCCAGCCGCTGAGAAAGGATGCCCCCACTTCTTACGACATCCCCGCGTGGCACCACGGGGATACCGCCCTGCCGGACGAACTTTCCGTCATCTATCACAATTGGGATGAAATCCGCCGCCTGATGTGGGATTATGTCTCCATCGTGCGGACCAACAAAAGGCTGGACCGCGCGGCCACGCGCCTCCGGATGCTTCACCGGGAGGTGAAGGACTTCTACTGGGGGTACCGCATCACGCCGGACATCCTGGAACTGCGCAACCTGGTGGCGGTGGCCTCCCTGATCGTGGACTGCGCCATGCGGCGCAATGAAAGCCGCGGGCTCCACTTCAACACGGATTATCCCGGCAAGCTGGATCACCGCTTCGTCACTCAACTGCACCGATGGTAAAACACTGGCAACGTCAACAGGCATTCCGGAAGGGTTCCGCTGGGAACTCCTTCCTTTCCGCATGCCTGCTTGCGTTGCTGGCCCTGGCTCCGGCAGGGGCCGCCAGGGCGGACATCCAGACGGGCCGGAGCGCAACCCGCGCCCTGGCGGACAGCTCCGGACGGCCCAAAGGCCCCGTCATCATCACCCCCACGCAGCGGGACCCGCTGCCCAGGGTCATCGTCAAATCACCCGCCGCGGCCGCGGGCGGCAAACGCCCGACGCCCCAGCCCCGCATCCTTCCCAGGACGGCCAGGCAGAGCCCCGGCACCTATCCCTGGCGGCTCAATATCACCGCCACGGTCTTCTGGGTGGGGGAGGATTCCACGGAGCGCAACCCGGTAGCCAACCACAAGAGCTCGTGGGACTCCGCCTGGCGGGAAAACTTCGGCGGTTTCGACAATCCGGACCCCGTGTGCCGCACCGTGGACTTCCGCCCGAAAACGTTCGTCCCCCGGCAAAATCCCTTTTACGTGGCGCTGCCCTACAATGACGTTTGCAAGGGAGAGCACAAGACGGAGGCGTCACGCGTCATCCCGTGGTTCCGCCGGGAATACACGGGGAAAGGGCAATCCGTCTGCAAAGGCAGGTGGGTGCAGATCGTCTACAACAAGCGCTCCTGCTTTGCCCAGTGGGAGGACTGCGGCCCCTTCACCACGGAAGACTGGCCCTATGTCTTCGGCGACAAGCCCCCCGTCAACACCCAAAACAAGGGAGCGGGCATCGACATCTCCCCCGCCGTGCGCGACTACCTGGGCATCACCGGCGGAACGGCCGTCGTCCACTGGCGCTTTGTGGAATTCTACCGCATCCCCCGCGGCCCCTGGTCCAAATGGGGGGATAACAACCCCTTCGTCAATTCCGAAGTAGGCCCCGGGAGAAAAGCCCTCCAATCCCGGGAAGACCGCCTGCGCCAGCAGCAGGAAGCCATCCAGAGGGAGCTGTTGAAGGATCCCCAGAAGCTCAGGAGGGAACTCCAGGGATAGTCCGTTCCGCCGCGGCCATGCAACGTCCACGCATTCTACATATTTTCAGCCGCTACGGCGACGTGGGGGGGGAGGAAGTCTGCTTCCGCGCCATCACGGAAGAGCTGCGTGCCGTGGCGGACGTCACCCCCTTTGTCTATTCCACCGCGGAGCTGTTCCAGAGCCCCCACGGCGCGCTGACGAAAATGCGCTACATGCTCCGCAACAGGGACGTGGAGGAAAAGCTGCGCGAATGCCTGCGCAGAGACCGCTATGACGCGTGGATCATCCACAACACGTTCCCGGCCATGTCCCCCTGCGTCTACGGGCTGGCCCTGAAGCAATCCGTTCCCGTCATCCACTACCTGCACAACTACCGCGCCGGATGCCTCAACGGGGTATTCTACCGGGACGGCTCCCCCTGCTTCTCCTGTAAAAACGGCAACTACCTTCCCGGCGTCCTGCACGCCTGCTGGCGCGGCAGCGCGGCCTATTCCGCCCTGGCGGCCGCTACGCTGTATAAAACGCGCCGCATGGGCACCTGGAACCGCCTTTCCTCCTACATCGCCGTCAGCCGCCGCCAGCGGGAGCTCCTCATCCAAACCGGAATACCGGAGGACAAAATCAGGGTCATTCCCCACTTCATCCGGCAAAAAACCACCCCCGCCGGACCACCCCCGCCGGACCACCCCCGCCGGGACGTTCTTTACGCCGGACGCCTTACGCAGGAAAAAGGCGTCCTCCCACTGGTTCAGGCGTGGGAACGCCTTGCCCCTCCCGGCCGCACCCTCTACCTGATGGGGGACGGCCCCCTGCGCGGGGAACTGGAGCGCTACGTCGCTTTCCGCCGCCTTGAATCCATCCGCCTGACCGGGTTCATTCCCCATGAGGAACAGGGCGCCGTGCGCGCCGCCTGCGGACTGGCCGTGGCGCCCTCCCTGTGGGAGGAAACCTTTGGCATGGTCGTCCTGGAATCATGGCTCCACGGCACGCCCGTCATCGTCACCCCCCGCGGCGGCCTGCCGGAGCTCATCAGCCACGGCCGGAACGGCTGGATTGCCCGGGAACCTTCCGCGGACGCGCTGGCGGAAACGCTGCGCACCGCCCTGGAGGAAGAGGAACGCTGGCCGTCCATGGGCGCGCACGGGCAGCAGCTCCTGTCCTCCACGTATTCTCCCGCCGCATGGCTTCAGTCCATGGGCAGCCTTCTTGAGGAACTCCGCCTCTTCCGTCAATCCCCCAACATCACGGCATCATGAAATGGTACACCTGCACTCCCGTTCCCTTCAAAGGGGACCACACCTTCTTTTCCCGTGATTCCGGGGCTTTCTGCAAAGCCTTCCAGCGGATCGGCTTGGAAAGCAGGGCCATCATGCCCACGCCCGTCCAGGAGGGGGACGACCCCGACCTCATCCGCACGGAGTACGCCAACCTGGAAGACGCCGCCTGGTGGAAATCCCTGGGCATTGACGGACTGGTCCTGTACGCCTGGGGCACGGGCAAATATCTTCCCATCGCCAGGGCCATCCATGACGCGGGCATCTTCCTGGTGGTGTACATGGATTCCTCCGGACTGTTTTTTCCGTGGCAATACTGGCTCCCCATCGCGGAAAACATGTGGACCAGGGACGTCTTCGCCCGCGGAAAAATCAGGGGCACCGCCTTTTTCCTGCTGCGCCTGCTGAAACAGCACACCTGGAACCTGGCCAGCCGGGGAAGAAGAAAACACCTGGACCAGGGGGACATGGTAGCCTTCCCCATGCCGGCAGCCGTCAAATCCATTCAGGACCGGGAATGGCTCTACGGAAAATCCATCGTCCGGAAACTGGCCCTCATTCCCAACCCCATTTCCTCCACCTGCCGCTATGCCGGGGAGAAACGCAACATCATCATGGCCGTGGGCCGCTGGGACGACCTTCTCTACAAACGCCCCTTCCTGCTGATGGCCACGCTGGAACAGGCCCTGCCCCGCGCACCGCACTGGGAAGCGGAAATCTACGGGAACATCCCTCCCCTCCTCCGGGAATGGCACGGCAATCTTCCGGAAGACCTCCGCGCCCGCATCCGCCTGGCCGGCTACCTGCCCAACGCGGAGCTGCAAAAGAAATACTCCCAAGCCAGAATCAGCCTCTGCACCTCCCGGTCCGAGGGAACGCACGTCGCCTCCGCGGAAGCGCTCTGCGCCGGGGCTTCCGTCGTTGGTCCGCGCCTTACGCCCCTGCTGAACTGCCTGCAATGGTACGTTTCCCATGATTCCGGCACGCTCAGCCCAAAAGACACCCCGGAAAGCGTCTCCGGGGCGCTGCTGGAGGAAATCCGCGCCTGGGATGAAGGAAAACGCAGCCCGGAGGAAATTTCCCGCTACTGGTGCTCCCTGCTGCATGCGGAAAACTCCTGCAAGCGCATCATTGCCGCTTATGAGGCCGCCAAAGGCGGCAGCTGACCGCTAATTCCCCAACAGGGCGCGGGCCTCTATCCACACGTCCTCCCAGCTTCTGTCCGCCAGCGTCCCGTAAAGGGGGTGCCCCCACAGCCGCGCGCGCATGGCCGCCGGAGAAGCCAGCCCCAGCAGAAAACGCGTCAACTGGGAAGGGCGGGCCAGCGCGGGCTTCCTCTGCGCCGCCAGCTCCATGACGGCGGAACGCAGTTCTTCCGGAAGCGGTCCGGGTTCCTCCAATTCCATCTCCGCAGGTACTGCGCCGCAGCACCCCGGACAATGCCCGCAGGGTCCGGACGGCTCCCGGAAGCCGAAGTAGGCGTCCAGGCTCCTGTTGAGGCAGGCGGAAGACGTCAGCGTGGAAACGCACGTTTTCCAGCGTTCCAGCCCGTTCAGCCGGGACCGGGAAAAATACTGCGCGAATTCCTCCGCGGCTTCTTCCGCATCAAACCCTTCCGAATGCAGGTGAAGGGCTGTCTGGCGCAGGTCCACCTTCCATTCCCCGGAAAGGACCAGCTCGTCAAGCCATGCGCCGGCTTCTTCCCAGGAAATCCCCCATTCCGCGGCCAGAGCCTCCACTTCCCCCTCCCGGTGGCCGTCCATCCATTGCAGCCGGGAACGTTCCTCCCCATCGCGGCCGCACAGGATTTCCTCCATCCGGAACAGGGGGCGCACCTTGTAATACTTGTACCCCATGCCCTGTTCCCGGACGGAACCGGAACGCTTCAGGTCAAAGAGCATCCGGTCCACCGCCACATCCGGCAAGTCATGGACCGCGGAGGCCTCATACAGGGACACAATATGCTCTCCCCTCCGGGACAGCAGGGACGCCAGCCCTTTTACGCCATGGCGTTCCGGCTCCGCCGCATGCAGGCGGTTGACCACGGCCACGCCGTCGCGCCCGGACAGCATCACCAGACTGAAGGAAGGCAGCCCGTCGCGCCCGGCACGGCCGGATTCCTGCACATACGCTTCCAGGCTGGCGGGGGGATGGTAATGCACCACGGAGCGCACGTCCGGCTTGTCAATTCCCATGCCGAAGGCGATCGTCGCCACCAGCACGTCCGCCGCCCCCGCCAGGAACTCATCCTGAACCAGCCCCCGCGTTTCCGGCGGCATGCCCGCATGGTAGGACTTGACGGAAAAACCGGCCTTCCCCAGTTCATAGGAAAGATTCTCCGCATCCTTCCGGGTGCGGATGTACACCACGGCGGGACGGTGGCCGTCCTCTTTCAAAAACTGCACCAGCCGCGCGGTTTTATCCTGCTCCTTCAGCACTTCCGCCTGGCGGAAAATATTCGCCCGGTAAGGCGCGGCGCGGAAGATGCAGTCCTCCTGCACGTCAAACAGGGCGGCCAGGTCGCGGCACACCCGTTCCGTAGCCGTGGCCGTCAGGGCCATAACGCTCCGGAACCCATGCTTTTTAAAAAAAACGGGAAGCCCCAGGTAATCCGGGCGGAAACTGTGCCCCCACTCCGAGAGGCAGTGCGCCTCATCCACCACGAACAAGCCGGGAGAAACAAACTCCATGGCCTGCCGCATCCACGGGGATTCCAGAGACTCCGGCGCGGCGAACAGCAGGCGGACGGCCCCGGACTTCAGGCTGTCCAGCAGGGCGCCCTTCTCTTCCTCCGCCAGGGAGGAATCATACCTGGCCGCGGCCACGCCCAGCTTTTCCAGCCCGGCCACCTGGTCTCGCATCAGGGCGATCAGCGGGGAAACCACCACCGTCACCCCGTCTCCCAGCACTGCCGGAATCTGGTAACAAAGGCTCTTGCCGGAACCCGTAGGCAAAATGCCGATGCAGGACCGGCCCGCCAGCGCGCACTCCATCAGCTCCCGCTGCATGGGGCGGAACCGCTCCTTGCCGAACAAACGCAGCGTGTCTTCCAACGGGGAGGAATGCATGGGAAAATGATATCATAACGGAAAATCCCGGCAAAAGGAATCCTATGACATTGACACGGTGGCTTCATCCTATATCCTCCATGCAATATGAGACCTTTGAAAACCATCATTGCCGGAACTCTGGTCCTGCTGGCGGCAGCTCCCCTCACAGCCCAGACCAAGGCTGCGGGGAATAAAAAGCCGAACATCCTTTTCATCATCACGGACGACCACGCCTACCAGACGCTGGGCACCTCCAAGAACGATTCCCCCGTCTCGCTGCCCAACTTCAACAAGCTGGGCAGACAAGGCATGGTCTTTGACCGCAGCTACTGCGCCAACTCCCTGTGCGGACCCTCCCGCGCCTGCATCCTGACCGGAAGACACTCCCACATGAACGGCTTCGTCTTCAACGGCCAGAGGCCGCTGGACGGCTCCCAGCCCACCTACCCGAAGATGCTGCAAAAAGCCGGCTACCAGACGGGCCTGTTCGGCAAATGGCATCTGGAATCAGACCCCACCGGCTTTGACACGTGGGAAATCTTCCCCGGCCAGGGCAGTTACTACAATCCGGATTTCATCAGCCTCAAGCCGAACGGGAAGCGCCAGACGAAGCGCTTCCCCGGCTACGCCACGGACGTGGTCACGGACAAATCCATCCAATGGCTGGAAAACCGGGACAAGGACAAGCCTTTCCTTCTCGTCGTAGGCCACAAGGCTCCTCACCGCGCCTGGTGCCCCGCCCTGCGCCATCTGGGCAAGGTAAACACGTCCAAGCTGACGCCGCCCGCCAACTTCCATGACGACTACGCCAACCGCCCGGAATTCCTGAAGAAAAACCAGCAGACCGTAGCCAGGCACATGGCGATTTATTCTGACCTCAAGGTGCTCAAGGACCAGGTGCCGGAAGACATGCGCAAGAGCATCGTCTCCCCCGGCTACGGCTGGGACCTGGGCGAACTGAACCGCATGACCCCGGAAGAAAAGAAAACCTGGACGAACTACTACGCCAAGCGCACCAAGTCCCTGGTGGACGGCATGAAATCCGGGAAGCTGAAAGACCCGAAAGCCTTCGCGGAATGGAAATGGCACGCCTACATGGAAGACTACCTGGGCTGCCTGCTTTCCGTGGACGACAGCATCGGACGCCTCATGAAATACCTGGACAAGGAAGGCCTTTCCAAAGACACGCTGGTCATCTACTGCGGCGACCAGGGCTTCTACATGGGCGAACACGGCATGTACGACAAGCGCTGGATTTTTGAGGAATCCCTCCGCATGCCCCTCATCATGAGATGGCCCGGAAAAATCCCCGCGGGCATCCGCAATACCACCATGGTGCAGAACATCGACTACGCTCCCACCATCGTTTCCGCAGCAGGAGCGGACACCCCGGAAAACATGGATACCTTCCAGGGCGTTTCCCTGCTTCCCACGGCCTTCACGGGCAAGAAGCCGGACAACTGGAGGGACGCCATCTACTACTGCTTCTACGAGAATCCTGGCGAACACAACGCCCCGCGCCACGACGGCATCCGGACGGACCGCTACACGCTCTCCTACATCTGGACCAGTGACGAATGGATGCTCTTTGACATGAAGAAGGATCCCATGCAGATGAAGAACGTCATTGACGATCCCGCCTACAAGTCCACCGTGGAACAGCTCAAGAAGCGCTACAACGAACTCCGCAAGGCGTACAAGGTCCCGGAAAACTGCCCCGGAGGAAAGGGAACGCCCATTCCCAAATTTGACGCTTCCTGGTAGGAAGCCGTTCCAGCGGAACTTTTCCCAGGCGCCGGAAGATTCCGGCGCCTTTTTATTCCCTGGGTATCCCGGCTATTCCACCCCGTCTTTACCCGTAAAAACCTTTGCGGGGGCCCAATCCGGCGATCTTGGACAATTTATTCACGGCCTTCTCGCAAAAAGCAATTGCATGGTGAACGCCGGAGAGAAAGGTAAGCAAAGGCCTTTCCACCCTCTCCGCTCCAAGCTCTCCCAAAAAGAAGTCCGGATCCTTGTCATCAAATCCGGGGTGCCGTAAAAAGGGATGCCTCCCGTCAAGATGGATGACTCCCTTCCCGGAATAAAGGCAATCCAGATGGTTCATGGCCGCAACAAGCGACCACAGCGTCTGGTCATGCGTATGGTCCGCAAAATTGTCACGGCAGCGGCTTTTTTCCTCCGGAGTCGGGGAAGACACCAGGCTGAACTGCCGGCATAGTTCCATCCATTCACGAAGAATCCGGACGCTTTCTTCCGATTTTTTCAGGAAACACGGAGTCGGCTGAATCAGGGGGCTATGCTCGAAATCCCTGATATCCAGATTCAATGCGTCAAAAACGCTCTGCTTGCACCATCTTGACAAATCTCCCGTGTAATAGGAGATATTCACTCCCGGCAGGATATCCTGCCCCTTCTCCTCCAGCCATTGGACAAGAGGCTGTACTGAATGGCGGAAAAGCGTTCCCGGCGGACGCCCCGCATCCGTGTAAAGCAAATAGTCCCCTTCCTGCAGGCTTTCCAGTTCCCTGAGCATGATGAAGGGTTTCCAGCACCAGTAACCGGCCCCATGCAAATGAGGGTCAAACCAGGGCACTTCGCGCCTGATGCCTGCGGACAGAAGGCGGCCAAGATTCCAGAAAGACAATTCCACGGAAGGCTCCGCCAGCTTTAAACTTGTCATCCGCATCCACTGCCGCCAGCGGTAGCCGCGTGTCGCGAAAGAACAATAACGAATAGCCATGCGCGTTGATTCCGGGTAAACGCATGGCCGGGTAGAACATGGGCCATGCTTTCTGCACGCCCTTTCTAGCGAGTTGGTAATCCGCTTGTTTGGAGAAAATAAAAGAGAACCTGTAAAAATATAACCCTGAAAAAGTTGTCTGTTCAGGCCATCCTACGGGGATGATGGAAAATCTTTTTTATTACACGTCAAATATCTGGAATTCGTTCTCCGTTAAAATTTTCCATTGACAGCGGATTACCAATCCACAGCGTTGGCCGGATACTTGCCGATAAACGCCTTTTTTATATTCCCGCGTCCGCGGGGGGCGCCCTTATGGTTGAAGCTCCGCGTCCAGCCGCTTATCCAGGTCCATGGCGGCGCCGATAGCCGCATCCATGTTATAATACTCCCACTCCGCAAAACGCCCCAGCAGGTAAATGCCCCTGGGTTCCAGGCACTCCTTCAGCTCCCGGATCAGGGCCCGGCTGGACGCATCCTGCACGGGATAGGTATATTCCTCCCAGTGATGGGCCAGGTAGGAGGGGGAAAAGGGAATAAGCTCCAACTGCCGCCTGATTTCCTCTTCCGTCATTTGCTCGGAAAACTCAATGGTGGCGGTGGTAATGTCTCCGTTATTGTTGTTCCTGGAAAAATTCCCCGTGCAGATGATGCGGTGGGAACGGTGGTCCGGGGAGGGCATGTAAATCCAGCTATAGCCGTTGGGGTCAATCCGGCACAGCACGGAGGTGGTGCCGTGGGAGCGCAATGCCGAAATCCGGGGAAGGAACGGACGGAGTTCATCCACGCCGGGAAAGCAGTCCGCAAGCTGCCTGGCATTCCCTGTAAAAACAACCCGGTCAAACAATTCTCCCTGCACGAGCCATTTTCCATCCTGCGCACGGATGTCCGCAGCCTCCGCCCGGTACCTGACCTTCAGGCCGCGCGCCAGCGTATCCGCCAGGAACTGGGAGCCGCCGCGCTTTGCATAAAAGAAGGAGCTGTGCACCATGGCGCTTTCGTTGACGCGACCAATGTTATTCAACAGGATTTCCGCCACGGTCGGCATGGGCAGCTTGTCTTCCAGCCAGTCCATGGCGATTCCGTTGATGTCCTGCCGCCACACCTTGTTGTTGTAGGGCGTGAAATAAAGGTCGTTCAGGGTCTTCCCGAAACGGTTCCGGAAAAATTCTCCCAGGGAACTGGGTTCCGCAGGGGGATTCCTGTAAAGCTCCAGCAGTTCATGGACGATGGAGGAACGGACGGCCTCCGGAAACTGGTCGAGATGGTTCTCAATGGGATAATCCACCACAGCCCCGCCCTCCAGGGAAATGACGGCACGGCGGCGGGCGGAAACAAAATCACGCTCCCTGTCAAACCGGGACCAGAACCAGTCCAATACCTCCTGCCGCCGGGAATTGAACACATGACCGCCTACCAGGTGGTACAAATTGCCCTGCACCTCCGCGCACTTGACTAGGCCGCCGGGGCGGCTGTCCTTCTCGTAAACCACTACCTCATGCCCCTTTTTCAAGAGCATTCCGGCCATGGACAATCCGGAAACTCCGGCTCCGATCACAGCATATTTCATCATGGAATAAAGAAAATCAATGGATTAAAGACCACGCGCACCGAATTTGGACAATTTCACGGGATGGAGGTACAGGTATTCCTGCGGAAAGGAGGCAAGCAATTTGCCCAGGTCTCCGCCGGAAGAGGACACCAGCCCGTCAATGACGGCGTTCATGGCCTCAAAATGTTCCGGATCCTGCGGGAACCAGACGTTTCCGGACTTGTACTGCGTGTCTTCCAGCGTAGCCAGCCGCGTTCCGGGAAGGAGCTGCAAGGCTGTGGGAATAGCAAGCTCCACAAACATGTTCCATGCGGAAAATACCTCAAGGATGCGGCAAAAATCGTCAAACTTCCCTTTCGGAATGCACACGATGTCCGAATAACCGAAGACGACGGGATAGGAATACCGGTACTTTTTGATCCGGTGCTTCCAGTGGTTCAGCAGATGCCAGATTCTGCCCTTCAGCACCTTCCAGTTGGCATGAATGCCGCCGCCGGGACTCCACTTGGGCAGGAACATGCGCACGCGGGACAGCTCGTCATGCTGCATGAGGTTCCTGGATTTCAAAATCTGACGGGCTTCCCCGTACGGCGGAACATTCTTGTTGACGCTGTCCGCATCAATGCCGGCGGGAGCCGTGGAAAAACGGTGGGCCTCCACCGTTCCACGGTAGCACACCGGCAGGGAGACATCCACAAAACCGTCCAGGTAGCACGTATCCTCCCCATGGATTCCCAGCAGAGACGGCGTGGAAAACTCGTCAAACCGGGGATTCAGGAGCAGGTCGTCTCCGATGATGAGAATATAATCGCCATCCAGATTCCTGATTCTTTCCCGGGCCTGTAAAATATAATTATAAAACTGGAATGAATTGCCGAATACAGAACATACGTCCGGAGCGTCCCCCCTGTAATAGGGCATTAATTGAAGCAGCCCGGAAAAACGCCTTGAATAAATCTCCCTGATTACCGGAATGTTGCGGTCATACTGGTGGTTGAACAACACAACGAGAGCCGTTTTCCGGGAAGAAGTATCCATGGTACGTTTGATGTAGGGGAGCAACCCGCGCCCTTCAACGGAAGGCATTGGAAAAACATGGATTGCACCCTGGGAGCATGCGCCATTAAAACGGCTTCATGAATACATTACGGATTTGAAATCCGGGGTCAAGCCTGCACATTTGAAAGAAAAACATTTTCGGAAAATTCCGTTTGCCAATACTCCGGCATCGACAGAGGCCGTTCTTGACGTAAATAAGCTTTCTTTTCATTTCAAAAAAGCCGGGAGGGTATAACACAAAAAAATGGAGCAGGCAGGAACGGGAACGGCGCGACGGTGATGAACGGCGAAGCTGCGGCTCCGGCTCCCGGGAACGGAAGATTCCGGCCTCTCGTGGCTGAAACCCCTTCTGGAGCATGGCGTAAGCTCTTGCTTGCATAACCGTCTCTGCGCTCCGGAGGGAATATCCATCAGGCCCGGGAGGCCCTGGCTCCCAGGCGACACGCACCCGTGAAAAAGAACTGATGGAGCGTTGATTCAGGATTTGCGCCCACCATCCCGGAGCATAACTGTTCCGGACTGCAGAGTCTCACCGGATTTCAAACCCGCCCGTGAAACAGGGCTGTTTTAAGCCTGCAAGCAAGCCGCATGATACCAGCAGGAAACAAGCCGGTGCTACTTTAATTTTCCCGAATTCCTCCCTGCGTTCCGGAACCGGCTTCTTCTTTTCTCCGGCAGTGGTGTGTTCAAGGGGAAACGTTGAGTTGGAATACTGGCTGATATAACAGGAAAGCAAAACATGAAGCTCACTCCGGAAGAATATTTCTTTCATTCCCTCCATCCAGGGCGCGGAGCCAAAACCCCATTCTGCGCCGGAAACGGACTTCATTTTCCCGCTCCTTCAACAATGGCCAATGCCGGAAAGCATTTTCTCCCCTCTTATCTTTTCACGGAAAAAACAGTGGGCACACCTGAATTCCCTCCCCTGCTCCGCCGCGAAAATGAAAAAAGCCGTTCCACCGGGAAAGCTTCCCGATGAAACAGCCGGAAAACGGAGCCCCCCGCCGGATCAATACCTGTAAAAGTCCGGCTTGTACGGGCCTTCCACCGGAACGCCGATGTAGTCCGCCTGTTCCGGACGCAGGACGGTAAGCTTGCAGCCGATCTTGCCGAGGTGCAGGCGCGCCACCTCTTCATCCAGCACCTTGGGAAGCACTTCCACGCCCACGGGGCGGTTTTCACGGGTATTCCACAGTTCCAGCTGCGCCAGAACCTGGTTGGCGAAGCTGTTGGACATCACGAAGCTGGGGTGCCCCGTGGCGCAGCCCAGGTTGACCAGGCGGCCTTCCGCCAGCAGGTACAGGCTGTTGCCGGACGGGAACGTGTAACGGTCCACTTGCGGCTTGATGTTCAGGTGTTTAATGCCGGGATAGGTCTGGAGCTTGTGCACCTGGATTTCATTGTCGAAGTGGCCGATGTTGCACACAATGGCCTGGTCCTTCATCTTTTCCATGTGCTCAATGCGGATGATGCCGCAGTTCCCCGTGGTGGTTACGTAAATGTCCGCCCAGCCCAGCGTGTCCTCCACCGTCAGCACGCGGTAGCCTTCCATGGCGGCCTGGAGCGCGCAGATGGGGTCTATTTCCGTCACGACCACCTGGGCGCCCATGCCGCGCAGGGACTGGGCGCAGCCCTTGCCCACGTCCCCGTAGCCGCAGACCACGGCCACCTTGCCGGCGATCATGACGTCCGTGGCGCGCTTGATGCCGTCCACCAGGGACTCGCGGCAGCCGTACAGGTTGTCAAACTTGGACTTGGTCACGGAATCGTTCACGTTGATGGCCGGAATCAGCAGGCGGCCCGCGGCCTGCATCTGGTACAGGCGGTGCACGCCCGTGGTCGTTTCCTCGGAAACGCCCTTCAGCTCAGGCAGCCAGCGGTGGAAAATGCCGGGCGTTTCCGCGGCGATCTTTTTCAGGAGGTCCTTGATGACTTCCTCTTCTTCCGACTCCGACGGGGTGTTCACCCAGCCGGAACCTTCCTCCATCTCATACCCGCGGTGGATGAGCAGGGTGGCGTCTCCGCCGTCGTCCACAATCAATTGCGGCCCCAGACCGTCCGGAAAGTTCATGGCCTTCCAGGTGCAGTCCCAGTATTCCCGGAGCGTTTCCCCCTTCCAGGCGAACACGGGCGTGCCGGATTTGGCAATCGCGGCGGCGGCGTGGTCCTGGGTGGAGAAAATATTGCAGCTGGCCCAGCGCACGGAGGCGCCCAGGGCCGTCAGCGTTTCAATCAGCACGGCCGTCTGCACCGTCATATGCAGGGAGCCCATGATGCGCACGCCCTCCAGGGGCCTGGCGTCCGCGTACTTTTCACGCACGGCCATCAGGCCGGGCATTTCATGTTCCGCAATGTCCAGTTCCTTGCGTCCGAAATCCGCCAGGCTGATATCGCGCACCTTGTATTGTTCCGTTTCTGAAAACATGTCTGTAAACGTTGTCGTTGGATTAATGAAGAAGTTGTTTCAGGGAGGCCAGGCGCGTTTCGTCCAGTTGTTCCCAGGGAAGCTCCGGATTGGTGAAATGCCCGTAGTGCGTCGTCTTCCGGTAAATGGGTCGCAGCAGGTCGAGCTGGTCCACCATGTCCGCAGGCTTGAAGGAGAAAATGCCTTCCAGCGCGCTTTCAATGGCTTTTTCCTCCACCTTTCCGGTGCCGAAGGTATCCACCCGGATGGAAACGGGGGTGGGGTAGCCGATGGCGTAGGCCACCTGCAATTCACACTTGTCCGCCAGCCCGGCGGCTACGATGTGTTTGGCGACCCAGCGGCACATGTACGCCGCGGAACGGTCCACCTTGGACGGGTCCTTCCCGGAGAAGGCGCCGCCGCCGTGGCGGCCCATGCCGCCGTACGTATCCACAATGATCTTGCGGCCCGTCAGGCCGGAATCCCCGTGGGGGCCGCCCACCACGAATTTCCCCGTGGGATTGATGAAGTACTCCGTCCTGTCATCCAGCAGTTCCGCAGGAAGCACGGTCTTAATGAGTCTGACGCAGTAATTGTAAATCGTATCATGGTCCACTTCCTCCGTGTGCTGGGTGGAGATAACCACGTTCTCAATATGCACGGGGCGTCCGGCCTCATCATAGGCCACGGCCACCTGGGACTTGCAATCCGGTCGCAGCCAGTCCACATGCCCGCGCTTGCGGCGCTTGGCCAGTTCCATGAGCAGCTTGTGGGCGAACACGATGGGGGCCGGCAGCAGCTCCGGCGTCTCGTTCGTCGCGAAGCCGAACATGATGCCCTGGTCCCCGGCGCCCTGCTCCGCGTGGCCCTTGCCCTCCGCTTCCCGCGCGTCCACGCCCTGGGCGATGTCCGGAGACTGTTCCGTGAGCAGGTTCGTGAAAAAGACGGTATCCGCATGGAACACGTCGTCGTCCTGCCGGTTGCAGTACCCGATCTCCCGGATGGCCTGGCGGGCGATCTTTTCCGGATTGATTACCGCCTTGGTCGTCAGCTCTCCGGCGATGATGACCATGTTGCTCTTCACCAAAGTTTCGCACGCGACGCGGCTAGTTTTGTCTTGAGCCAGGCAGGCGTCTAAAATAGAGTCGGAAATGTAGTCGGCCACCTTGTCCGGATGGCCTTCTCCAACGGATTCCGACGTGAAGATGTGAGGGTTGTTTTTACTCATATCGATAAATCTCGATGCGTTGATATATTATTCTACCATGAAGTCAATCCTAAAAACGCTCAAACTCCTGACGGACCCCACCCGCCTGCGCATCATCAACGTTCTGAATGAAGAATCCCTGAGCGTTGCGGAGCTCCAGGAAATTCTCGGCATGGGGCAGAGCCGCATCTCCACGCAGCTTGCCCAGCTCCGGCAGGAAGGAGTGGTGGAGGACACCCGCTCCGGGAAAAACGTTTTTTACACCCTCTCCCTGGCCAACGACCTGCACAACGTGGCCCTGAAAGCCTGCGAGGAACTGCCGGAGGCGGAAACGGACAAAAAAGCCCTCCAGGTCATTCTGGACAAGCGCAAGAACCGCACGCAGGCCTACTTTGATGAAGTCGTTTGCCGCCTGGGCAAGAACTACGCTCCGGGCCGTTCCTGGAAGGCGCTGGCCGGAGCCCTGCTCCGCATCCTGAATTATGACGTGGTGGCGGACCTGGGCGCCGGGGAAGGCTTCGTCTCCCAGCTCATTTCCCCCAGCGCCAAGCAGGTGATCGCCGTGGACAACTCCCCCAGCATGGTGGAACTGGGGCAGGAACTGGCGCGCAAGCACGGGCTGGACAATCTGGAATACCGCCTGGGCGACATTGAAACGCCGCCCATTGATCCCGGCACCGTGGACCTGGCCCTGCTCAGCCAGGCCCTGCACCATGCCCAAAAGCCGGTCAAGGCCCTGGAAGCCGCCTGGAACATCCTGAAACCCGGAGGCTGCCTGGTCGTTCTGGACCTGCTCCAGCACGGGCAGGAGGAAGCCCGCGAACTCTATGCGGACCGCTGGCTGGGCTTCACGCCCGCCGCTCTGGAAAGCATGCTCAAGGAAGCCGGCTTCCGGAACATCCATACGGACATTGTGGACAGGGAACCGGAACCTCCCCATTTCCAGACCCTGATGGCCGCCGCCTGGAAACCGTAACCGGAAGGCGCCCCACTCCTTTTTCCAACCGTTTTTTCAGACAAAATTCTGCCGGGCAACCGCTCACCTATTGTGAGCATTAAATCCGCATTAATCATTTCAGGCGCCGTCCTCGCTGCCGCCCTGGGCATTTACTGGATAGCCGCCCCGAGGGAAGCCTGTCCCGAGGAACTGTACCGGCAATACATGGAGCTCTCCCCCTTTGAGCAATTTGACCAGAAGGAGAAACTGTTGAAAAAAGCGGCGCAGGCTGGCTGCGTTCCCGCCATGCGCCAAATGGCGGATCATAACTTCATCTCCAAAAACGATCTCAAAGTCGATGAATACAATTACTGGATCAAAAAAGCGGCGGACCATGGAAGCCCGCAGGCCCAGTATGAAGCCTTCACGGAATGCATTTCCGAAAACCCTTCCGAAGTCCTCGCCTATCTGATACAGGCGGACAGACAGTCTTATGCTCCCGCCTCCCTGGAACTGGGACGGCTGTATGCCTGCGGAGACGAAGAATACGGCATCATGCGGGATGAACGGAAAGCCATGGAGTTTTACCAAAAAGCAGCCGCGCTGAATAACCCGGAGGCCCTTTACCTGCTCTACCTGATGGGAAAACTGGAAATTCCGTCCAGGGAGGAGGCGGAACGGCACCCGGACGCCTATGCCCGCTATCTTCAACAGGCGCAGCGGCAGAAAGCGTTCCCGATCATGCCTGCCGCCATGGACGGAGAGGTCCCCGCGAACCGTCAATCCAGGGAGCGTATCAGGGAAGTTTTAAAAACCTACCTGCCGCAAAACCCGAAAGCCGTTGAATGGATTCAACAAAACTACAGGTGAAAAACAGGCCATGCCTCATTCCCTGTCCTCCGGAGCCCTTTCCGCAGGAAAAGGGCGTCTGCCGGATTGGAGGGCTTCCCGCACTTCCCGGACAATGTCCATCATCTGCTCCGGGGAAAGCTCCTCTTTACCTTCCACCTCTTCATCCACCAGCGCTTTCATTTCCTCCAGCAGATGCTCCGGCTCCAGACGGTAGTTCAGCAATACCCGGAAAAGCTCCCTTCCGGCCTCCTGCAAGGGAGCCGGGGGGAAATCCTTCACGCTCTTCAAATTTTTCTCTTCAAAAGAATTCAGCAGTCCGGCATAACGGCGGAACGCGCGTTTGAATTCCTCCGGGCAGCCGGCCATATCCACCGCGGCAAGGTACCGCCGGAAGGAAATTTCCGCCTTCAGGTGAAGGGCGGCTTCCCCCGTGGACTCCGCCAGCCAGGTTTCCTTCTGCTTCAGATGCACGAGCAGAAGGGCCTTCCGCATGGCTTCCCGCTGTTTGCCCTTGGGCCCCTTCTTCAATTTAACCAGGTCCAGGTCCAGCTCCGCGGCATCGGGACTCGCCACATCCTGGGCCGGAGACACTCCGAGAGCCGCCGCCATCAGAACAAACGGCAGCCACTTCCTCATGCATTCCCGGATATGGACCATTGCGGTCAGCAATTACATGAAAAGAGCCGCAAAAGCAATCCAAATCCAGCGTTTCCCGGAGGAGAGGGCCATCCGCACCCGGAGAACCGCCAGAGCGCGGGTCATGCCATCCGGGGAGATTGACGGACAGGCGGCTGTATGAGAAAAAGCGGTCTATGCTATTCGCAGTAGTGATTTTCCTTTCCGTGGTCGTGCTCGGCGTCATTGCCGCGCTGCGCTTCACCAAGGGCGTCATTCCGCTGCGTACTTATGAATCACGTGAACTGCCGGGATTTCCGGGTCCGGCGGGGCTGATTCACCGCCTGGACGGCGCGGAGAAGCGCCAGAGGAAACTGGCGGAGGCCCGTTTTCCCGGTGTGGATGAAAACGGCCTCATCAGCCTGCCCCCCGCCTGGGAGGGCAAGGTAACTGCGGGGCGCCTGGCCTGCGTGGCCCACACCTGGGCCATGAGCAGCCTGGTCAGGGAAGACCCTGCGGCGGCCAAAGCCCGCAAGACCGCCTCCGGCCGCGCCATGATGATTCCCTTCTTCACGGCTCTTATCCTGCTGGGGATGCTGGCCACCGGGCTGTTGAAGTTCCAGATTGCGCTGGCTATCGGGCTGGCCTGCTGGGCCTTCTTCACCTTCTCCGCCCTTCCCACCCAGTTCCGTGAATGGAAGGCGGCGGAAATAGCCAAATCCGGGCTGAAGGAAGCCGGATTGTGGCCCCTGCTGCCCTCTGACGCCATGGCCGTGGAACAATGCCTGAAGGCGCTGTCATGGTGCAATGTGGCGGGCTTCCGGCGCATTCTGCCCAGATAGGGGACGCGCCGTGACGGCGGCGCGCATTTTTCCGGTTAATCCGGCTTTTGAGAGAAAAAAACTTGAAACGGGGGTGCGGGTAACCCACTCTTCCACCGTCGTCAAAATTTACTCTCTTCTGCATGAACGAGTCCGCCAACCCTATCATCAAGTACTTTTCCGAGTTCAAAATCCTAAAAACCGTATCTAAAGATTTCTGGCTCACCAACGTCGTCCAGTTCTTTGACGGCATGGCCTACTTCTCCCTGATTACGGTATTTGTCCTCTACCTGACGGACTATTGCAGTTTCAACGATGCGGACGCGGCCCTGTGGGTGGGGCTGTACACCCTGTTCATCTCCGCCTTCGTCTTTGCGGTGGGTTCCATCTGCGACATCATCGGCATACGGCGCACGTACCTGATCGGCTTCATCATCCTCATCGCCGGGCGTCTCATCATGGGATTCGGGCCGGATCTGAGCCCCACCGTGGACTCCGGGAGGCTGGTGGTCATGACGGGGATTCTGATCATGTCCTTCGGCACGGCGTTCATGTCACCCGTCATCCAGACCTCCATCCGGCGCTTCGCCCCGCTGAATGCGCGCGCCACGGGGTTCAATATTTATTATCTGCTGATGAACATTGCCGCCGTGATCGCGAACGTATTCCTGATTGAATTCTTCCGCAAGCACTTCGGCGCCGTGGACGGCGGCTACTGGATCATCAACTTCGGCACGCTGATGGTGCTGCTGGGCTGCATTACCACCCGCTTCATTGACGAAGACAACTACGCGGAACCCAGTGAAAAGGAGGCCAACCTGAAAGCGCCCCTCCGGCGGCCCCTGCAGCTTTTCCGGGAAGTGTGGAAGGAATCCGCCTTCCGCAAGCTCATCCTCTTCCTGGTGCTGACCATGGGCGTGCGCATCGTCTTCACGCTGCAATTCCTGGTCATGCCCAAATACTACGTGCGCACCCTGTATGATGACTTTGCCATCGGCTCCATCAATGCCATCAACCCGGCCATCATCGTCTCCGGCCTCATCCTGCTCATTCCGGTGCTGGGACGCTTCTCCACCGTCAGCCTCATGATCGTGGGCATGTCCATTTCCGCTTTCTCCCTTGTCTTCATGGCCATTCCCATTGAATGGTACTATTTGGTGCCCGGCATTGAAACGCGCTCCCAGGCGTATCTGGTAGCCATTGTGACGCAGATTCTGGTGTTCGCGTTCGGGGAACTGCTGTTCTCCCCCCGCTTCTCGGAATATGTGGCCCGCGTGGCGCCCAAGGACAAGGTGGCCTCCTACATGTCCCTGGCGGCATTGCCCATGTTCATTGCCAAGCCCATCAACGGCATCATCGGCGGCCTGCTGGTCGCCTACCTCTGCTACGACGGCATCTGCGCCAAGATGGATACCGGGCACATCGGCTTCTGGGATTCACCCGAATTCATGTGGACCATTTACCTGGCCATGGCCGTCATCAGCCCCATCGCCATCATCATGACCCGCAAGACCATCACCTCCGACCATCCGGAGGAAGATGCGGACTCCCCGCCCATTGCGGCCATTGAAACGGAAATGGACCCCGCCGTTACGGCGGAAGAACTCACGGAAGCCAACTCCTAACCTCTCAAGACGATGAACCAGCACACGCGCAACATCATTGTGGACTCCCTCATCCTGGTGGCTTTCAGTTCCATTCTGGGCGGGATTAGCCTGGTGGTTTCCAAATCCTTCTCCGGAGACCCCAATCCGGCCCTGGACCTCATCACCGTGATGAAAAAGGCGGAGGCCAAGGAAGTCAATGCCTCCTCTGAACAGGAGGAACAGGAAGCCAGAGTCAAGGGAATGAAGGAATTCGACCAAACTCTGGAAGAAGGGGAACAACTGGCGGCGAAGGAAGGAAAAGCCTTCGTCAACATGACGGACCCCCACGGCAGAACGCCCGTCATGTGGGTGTGCTACGCCAACTACAACAACATTGAAACCACGCTGAAGCTGGAAGCCAAGCGTGCGCCCTACCTGGGACGCCTGCTGGAAGACCCCCGCGTGGAAATCGACCAGAAGGACAAGGACGGATGGACCGCCCTGCACTGGGCTTCCTGGAGCGGGCTGGACCGCTTGTCCGACATGCTGATTGAAAAGAAGGCGGACATCAACAACCGGGAAGGCAACGGCTTTACGCCGCTGATGCTGGCGGCCATGCGCGGCAACTTCCAGGTGGCGGCCCTGCTGCTGGAAAAAGGGGCGGACATGAATGCCGTCAACAAATTCGGCAAGAACGCCCTTCAACTGGCGGAGGAAGGGGCCCTTGCCTACCAATCCAGCTTTGACCTGACCAAGACGGAAGTTTCCAAGGCCCCGGTGAACACCTTTGCACAGGCTTATGAAAAAGCCGTTGCAGCCCTCTCGCCTGAACACGCCCCCGAATTCATGGAAGCCATGAAAAAGGCGGTAGGCCGCCAGTCCTTTGTGGAAACGGAGTACGTTCTCCAGCTCATTACGCGCTCCCTGATCTCCAAAAACCTGTTCACGGAGGAACAGGCCGGAAAATTCAAGGAGGAAATCACCGGGGCCGTAGCGGAAAAATCCCAGATCATTGACGTGCGCGGCGTAGCCTTTGAACACACCGTGGACCTGCTCCGTAAAGCGGCTGGGAAATAACAGCCCGGTTTCTTCAAGGTTCCGACATCCGCCACTTTGCTCTTGACGCTTTCACGGCTCCTTTCTAGGATTCGCGGCATACCATGGTTAGAGCATTGCGCAACGGCATCATGCTGCTCACCCTTCTGCTGGTCATTGTAGGCGGAACGGGCATGGTTTCCGTATGCCCCTGCCATCAGGAGGTCTTCCTCTTTTCCTGCTCCTGCCATCACGATGCCGCACCCTGCGGATGCCGTGGGGACCATGGTCCCGGCAGCAGCACTTCCAGCCCGCTGGCCGGGCACCTCTGCGAACACCAGCGTCTGGAGATTGACGACCTGACGCTGCCCGTTCTTCATGCGCCGCTTCCCCAGCCCTGCATTATCTGGCAGACCTTCCCGGATTTCCATCATCTGGCACAGTCTCTTCTTTTAACAAGCCAAACATCGGATTCCGCAATACCCGCCCCCCCTGACCCCTTCAGGGACGACGGCCCGATACATGAAGGCTTTCAACTTCCCCTGCTGATTTAACGGCCCTTTTTCAGAAACGTCCCAGGGACGTTTCCGGCTGAACGCTGCTTGTTGATTGCGTCCGGCCTTATTTGTTTCCGCGGAATTATTTGCCGCATTGTCCAAACCTGATTGGACCGAACTATTTCTATTCTCTTTTTCATCATGAAATCCATACCATTTTTCGCTGGGCTAGGCCTGACCGCCTTCCTCAGCTCATGCAGCGTCTATCACAGCGCGCCCATCGACCTGAACGCGGAGGAAGCCTCCTGGAAAGAGGCATCCCGCGTGGACACACACATCTCCGTTACCCGGAACCAGGCACGCCAGATCGGCCTGGTCATGAATCCGGATCTGAACAAGGCACGCCTGAAACTGGCTTCCAGCAATGAAGCAGCCAAACAATCGGGCTGGTGGAACGATCCGTCCTTTTCCTGGGATATTGAACAAGTCCTCCAGGAAAATACGCTCAACATGTCCGGCAGCCTGGGCTTCACCATTCCCGTGACGGGTCTTCCCGCCCTGGAAAAAAAGGTGGCGGAACAGTACAAGGAGGCGGACTTCTGGACCCTCCGCCAGGCGGAACTGGATTTTCTCAGTTCCCTGGACCAGGCCTGGAGCAAGCTGGCCGTTACCCAGCGCCGCAAGGCCGTCATCCGGGAACGCCTGGATGCGGTGCGGCAGGAAAACGGCGTGATTGAAAAACTCATTGGCGCAGGGGAAGTGGAATTTTCCTCCCGCCAGGTGGCTTCCCAGCGCATGAACGACGCCATCCGGGAACTCCAGACCGTGACGGAAACGGAACTGGAGCAGAAGATGGAGCTGGTCAGGCTGATGGGGCTGCATCCCTCCGCGGCACGGAAGCTCGGCTTCCTGACGGGACAGGGCTTCCAACTGCCTGCCGCCGTTCCGGCCCCCGGCCCCGCCGCCCTGGCCTCAGCCCCGAAAATCAAGGCCCAACTGGCAACCTACGCCACCACGGAAACCCTGTTCAAGACGGAGATCCGCCGGCAGTACCCGGAACTGGAGCTCGGGCCCTCCTTCACCCGTGACGACGGGGAAAAGGAAGTGGGCGGAGAAATAGGGTTCAATCTCCCCCTCTGGAACCGCAACCGCAAGGCCATTGCGGAAGCGCGCGGCACACGGAACCTGTCCAGGCAGGAAACCATCCAGCTTTGGAAAACGGAGTTGTTCAACGCCCGACAGCTTGACGTCAGCCAGCAGATGGTGCTCCGCCACTGCCGGACGGAGCTTCAGCGCATGGAGTCCTTCGCCTCCTCCGTCCGGACCATGGAGAAACTGCACGGCATCGGGGAAGCCTCCCTGCTGGAGCTGGCGGAAAACCGCCACCAGCTTTATGAAAGCCGTCTGGCTTTCCTGGACAATCTGGACAAGCTGCTGGCCATTCAGGCCCAGCTGCGCTACCTCACCCACGCCAACCTTCAATCCAAATAAAAATCTTCATCATTTTAACGAACATGAAACGTCTCTATTTTTCCATTATCCTGGGCCTGGCTCCCGTTTTCAGCCTCAATCCCGCACGCGGAGAGCAGCCGGCACCTACGGAACACAAACACGAGGACGGCACCGCCTGCACGGCGGACCACGGCCATGAAGACCACCAGCACAAGGAAGGGGAAACCTGCGCCGAGGGCCACGCCCATGAGGAACACAAGCACGCGGACGGCTCCGTCTGCACAGGCGACCACGAGCCTGAGGGCCACCAGCATGCAGAGGGGGAAGCCTGCACGGGCGACCACAAACATGAAGAGGCCGCGGAGAAAGGTTCCGGCCAGCCGGGGGACATGATTCCCGTGCATGTGGATGAAAAGGCGCGCCATTCCCTGGACATGCGCTTTGAAAAGGTGACGGAAGCCACTCACGGCGCGGAAAAGACCCTTCACGGCCAGATGGTTATTCCTCCCCATGCGGTAACGACGTACGCCCTTCCTGCCGCCGGGCGCGTCACCTTCAACGTAAAGTCCGCCCAGCAGGTACGCAAGGGAGAACTGCTGTACACGCTGGCCTCACCGGACATCGTGGAGATGGAGGGGAACGCCTCCCAGGCGCAAGCCGCTCTGGACCGCGCCGCGGCGGAACTTAATACCCTCAAGGAACGCCGGGCCCAACTGGAAAAAATCGGCACCCGTAACAGTGAATTGAACACCTCCATCCAGTTCAAGGAAGCAGAAATCCACAGCCTCCGGGCCGCTCTGGACGCCAGCAATAATAAACTGAAGCTGGTGACGGATTCCGGAGCGTTGAAAAACAACCTCCTTTACGTGTACGCCGCGGCGGACGGCTCCGTCCAGTCCGTGAACATGACCCAGGGTTCCTGGGGGGAACAGGGCGCGCCCGCCCTCGTCATGACCAACAAGGGGGAACTGGAATTCGCCACCACCATTTACGGGGCTGACCCCGTCCATTATGCGAAGGCCCAGCTGGCCCTGACCAGCGGAAAAAATACGGAAGTGCTGGACGGAGCCCTGCGGGTGGCGGACCAGGTGGACCCCGCCACGCAGTCCCGTGCCCTGTACTTCGTTCCGGACCGCATGCCGGAAGGGACGCATGCCGGACAGCTTGCCCGGCTGGACCTGTATTCCCATGACGCCGCCACGGACGGATTTATTCCCGTTCCCAACAGCGCCGTCGTCAAGGTGGGGGTGAACGACGTGGTCTTCATCAAGGCGGCGGACGATACCTTCGTCATGAAGAAGGTGGAAACACTGCCCGCACGGCAGGGAAAAACGCCCGTCAAGGGGTTGACGCCGGGACAAACCATCGTGACCAAAGGCGGCTATGAATTGAAATACATCCTGCCCACGGGAGACGCCGGGAGCAAGAAGGCGGCCGGGCATTTCCATGCGGACGGCCAGTTCCACGAAGGGGAACATTGATTTTCAGCTCAACGTGATTAGAGAACGGTTAATAGAAACAGGAATTCGATGAACTTTCTAATTTCATTCTGCCTGAATAACAGGATTACCGTGATTCTGCTGACGCTCGCGCTGGCGGTCATCAGCATTTTCGTGGTGAAAAATATTCCCGTGGACGTGTTTCCGGAACTGAAGGTTCCGCGCGTCACCATCCAGACGGAAGCCCCCGGCCTCACCGCTGAGGAAGTGGAGCAGTATATCACCATTCCCATTGAGTCCGCCATGAACGGCACCGCCGGGGTCAAGGGCGTGCGCTCCTCCTCCGGCAGCGGCCTCTCCTTCGTATGGGTGGACTTTGACTGGGACAAGGATATCTACCAGGCGCGCCAGATCGTAACGGAACGCCTGGGCGCGGTCCGGGAGTCCTTGCCGGAAGGCACGTCCCCGGAGCTGGCGCCCATCGTCTCCGTAACGGGGGAAATCATGCTGATCGCCCTGACGGGGGACAAGGACACCTCCACGCTGGACATGCGGCAATTGGCGGAATACAAGCTGCGCACGCGCCTGCTGGCCATCCCCGGCGTGGGACAGGTCACGGTGCTGGGCGGCCGCCTGCCGGAATACCAGGTGGTTTACGATCCCAACAAGCTCAAGCTGGCAGGGGTGGACCTTTCCAGCCTGAAAACGGCCATTGAGGAATCCCAGTCTTCCGTGCCCGCCGGGTACCTGGAGGACGTGGCCGGGCAGGAGCTCCCCATTCAGCAGGATACCCGCACCGCCAATATTGAACAGCTGAACCGCGCCCTGGTTCCGGACCACGCCTCCGGCATTCTCCGGCTTCAGGACGTAGCGGAGGTCAAGATAGACGGCGCGCCGCGACGGGGTGACGCCGGGTTCATGGGGGAAGACGCCGTGGTGCTTTCCGTGCAGAAGGTGCCGGGAGCCAATACGCTGGCCCTGACGCAGGCTGTGGACGCAGCCGTCAAGGAGTTCAGCCAGAGTCAGCTTCCCAAGGGCATGAAACTGCACACCACCGCCTACCGCCAGGCGGATTTCATTGAAATGTCCCTGGACAACGGCACGGAGACCCTGCTCATTGCGGGAGCGGTGGTCATGATCGTCATCTTCCTGACGCTGCTGAACCTGCGCACGGCCATCATCACGCTGATTTCCATGCCCCTGTCCGTCCTGTTCGGGATGATGATGTTCCCCATTTTCGGGCTGGCCATCAACATCATGACCCTGGGCGGCCTGGCCGTAGCCGTGGGGGACGTGGTGGACAACGCCATCATTTTCGTGGAAATAGCGTGGCGGCACCTGAACCGGAACGCCGCCCTGCCGGAGGACAGGCGCAAGAGCAAGTATGAGGTGCTGATGGAGGCCAAGGGGGAAATCGTGGGTTCCATCTCCTTCTCCTCCGTCATCATCCTGCTGGTGTTCACGCCGGTCCTCTTCCTGTCCGGGCTGGAAGGCCAGTTCTTCCGCCCCCTGGGCATCTCCTACATGCTGGCCCTGCTCTCCTCCCTCATCGTAGCCGTCACCATTACCCCGGTGCTCTGCTACATGTGGTTCAAGAAGAGCAAAAACGCCGCCACGCTGGAAAGCGGGGACTCCTTCAGCTCCCGCCTCATCAAGCGCATTTATGCGCCCATTCTTGAATTCTGCCTGCGCTTCTCCAAGACGGTCTGCGCCATCATGGCGGCCATCACGCTGCTGGCCCTGTGGCTGGGGTCCACCTTCGGAACCAGCTTCCTGCCGCCGTTCAACGAGGACTGCTACACGGTCTTCGTCAGCACGGTGCCGGGCACTTCCCTGGATGAAACGGAGCGCATCTCCCGAACGGTGATGAAGGACATTGAACGCATTCCGGGCGTTCTCAGCGTCACCCAGCGCACGGGACGCGCGGAAAACGACGAACACGCGGAACCCGTCAGCGCCTCCGAACTGCTCGTGCGCGTAGACCTGGAGAAGGACCAGAAGGAACTGCGCGCCGCCATCAAGAAGTGCATTGACGATATTCCCGGCACCAGCTCCATGATCGGCTATCCGCTGGCGCACCGCATCAGTTCCGCCCTCTCCGGCTCCAACTCGGAAATCGCCATCAATATTTACGGCACGGAGCTGCCCCAGCTCCGCCTGGCGGCCCAGAAGGCCAAGGAGATTCTGGCAAAGATGCCGGAGGTGGCGGACGCGCGCGCCAACCGGGAAATCATGGTGGATACCATCCGCGTGCAGTACAACCAGGAAGCCCTGGCCTCCCACGGCCTGACCATGGCGAACGCCGCGGAACAGGTTTCCACGGCCATGAACGGCCAGAAGCTGGGGGAAGTGATCAAGAACCAGGACCACTGGAACATTGTCCTGCGCATTGATCCCAGGCTGAAGACGTCCATTGAAGACATCAAGAACCTGGAACTCATTTCCCCCAATAAAAAGACCGTGCGCCTGGCCGACGTGGCGCAGGTGTACCGGGAGGAGGTCTCCAACCTCATCCTGAGGGACAACACCATGCGGAAGGCCATGATCTCCTGCAACCCCTCCCCCAATTCCAACCTGGGGGACCTGGCAAAAGCCTGCCGGGAACAATTGGACCCGGTGATGAACGCCATGGGCTGCACAGTGGACTATGACGGCACCATCAAGGCGCGGGAATCCGCTTCCCAGCGGCTTTACGTGCTGGGAGCCATCGTGATGGTGCTCATTGTGCTGCTGCTTTCCTCCGCGCTGGGGAGCGTCCGCCGCGCCATGCTGACGCTGGTGAATATTCCGCTGTGCCTGGTGGGCGGCATTGTAGCCGTCTTCCTGGCCTCCCCCGGCACGCTGTCCTCCCTGTTCGGCGCCGCGTACATTCCGCCCATCCTCTCCGTGGCTTCCATCGTGGGGTTCGTTACCGTCATCGGCTTCGCCATCCGCAGCGGCCTGATCCTGCTCAACAGGTACCGGGCGCTGGAACACAAGGGCATGAACCCGGCGGAAGCCATCCGGGAAGGTTCGCTGGAACGCGTGGTTCCCATCATCATGACCTCCCTTACAACGGTGCTCGGCCTGCTCCCCCTGATCTGGGCCATTGACAAGCCCGGGGGCGAACTGCTCGGGCCGCTGGCCATCGTTCAGTTCGGCGGACTGGTTTCAGCCACCATCCTGAACCTGCTCATCATTCCGGCCACAGCCAAACTCTTCTCCCGCTGGATTTCCTCCCGCCGGAAAGAATTGGAAGCAACCTCCTGATCCATTCGGGATTCCAGCGGCGGAACCGGGGAAGGACGAGGCCCCGGTTCCGCCTTTTACAATGACAGACGTAACAAGTCCTTGCCTTCCGGGCCGATAAGGAGCACACATGGGTGCTTAAGCTTCACCGTCATGCCCAAACGGAAATCCACCAGAGAGCACCTGCTCAATACGGGAGCCATGATCGTCGGGGAATCCGGGCTCCGCGCTCTCACCATCCGCGGCCTGTCCCTGCGCGCCGGCACCAATACGGGGAGCTTTGTCTATCACTTCGGCAACCGGGAAGCTTTTCTGAACGAACTGCTGGAACGCTGGTACGAACCGTTGTTCACCGGCGTCAGAACCCACGCCAATATTCATCTTCCGGCCTTTGAAAAACTGGAAGCCATCCTGGAAGACGTCATGGAGTTCCTGCTGCGCCACGGCCAGTTCATTGCCCAGCTGGTGCTGGACGCCCTGGCGGGAGAACGGGCGGCCATCCGCTTCATTTCAGGAATCCATACGCGCCACCCCCTCGTCCTGCTGGAAACCATACGGGAAGCCCAGGAGGAAGGTTCCGTGCTCCAGGGAGACCCCATGAACATCCTCATCTACCTCGTCTGCTGCGGCGGGGCTCCTTTTATCCTTTCCGGACAACTCCAGGTGCACGACCCGAATGCCGTGCGGCCCGTGCTGGATCTGCTGGGCTCCATCCTCAATGACCCGGAAAGCGCCAGGCAGCGCATGACCTGGGCGCTCCGCGGCATCCGCCAGTCCTGAGAACCCACCGGACTCCGGAAATACCACGTTGCGCCGCGCTCTTCCTGCAAAGCTGGAGCGCCGCAGGATTTGCGGGCCATGGGCTTTCCCTTACCGCCTCCAATGGGGGCGGTGGGGCGGACGGGGCGGCGGAGGCGGAGGATTGTGATGATGCCAGTCATTGCGATACCTGTCCTTGTCGCGGTCATGCTGGACCGCCGCGCCGATGGCAGCCCCGGCGGCCAGCGCACCCACGCCGATGGCGGCGGCCCCGCCAGGCGTCACGGTGCTGTTTCCGTAACTGTCCGTCGTGCAGGACGGCATCAGGGAAAGAGACAGCCCGGCCACGGGAAGGAGCCAGAGGGATTTGATATGCTTGTTCATGGTGTGAAATATTGGTAATGCCGGCAACCCGGCTTGCATCCAGTAAGCGCGGCGTGCCCGCATGATTTGTTTAAGCATGTCACAGCCCGGAGAGGAATTCCCGGAATCATGACGCCTGTTATGCACAGCGGACCCTTTGGAACGCCCTGTTCCGGCGCGCCTGAACACGAAAATCCGCATGCGCTGCAAAAGAACAGACATGCGGATGTAGAAAGCGTTCATCTTCCGGAAAGCTCCGGAAAAGTCCGCCCGGATTATTTCTGCTCCGCAGCGGGTTCGATGCGGACGGGGCTCTGAATATCAAACAGGCTCTTGCGCAGCAGGTAGCCTCCGCGCTGGAGGACAAACGCGCTGGACGGGAACTTTTCCGCCAATTCACGGTAAAAGGCTCCCGCGGCGGCATTGTCCTTCTTCGCCCGGGCAATGTCCCCCAGGCACATGGTGGCAAAACCGGAAAAAGTGGGATCCCCCGCGTCCACCACGGAACGGAACAGGCCATCCGCCTCATCCGCCTTCCCGCGGTTCATCAGGCGGCATGCCAGGGTAACGGAAGCCTGGGCCTTCCATTCCTCCGTGGGAGCGGAATCAATAAAAGCTTTCATCCTGGCTACGCCTTCATCCTCCTTGCCGGCGTTCCACAGGGCGACCGCCTGAAGATAGGTGGCGGTGACGGCGGCGCGGGAATCGTCAAAATCCGCCACCACCTGCTGAAGCCCCTGTTCATTCAGGGAGATTTCCCCGGTAGCGGGGGATTCCGGCATGGCGGCCACCAGCGCGGCGCCTGCCTTTCTTTCCATGGAATCCTGCATGCCGTTGTAAATGATCCATCCGGCGGCTCCGAGAACGCACAGCAGCACGACCAGCGCAACCTTTCCGTAGTGTTCATCCAAAAACTGTTCATGCTTGGCCGGACCGACGGAGATTTCCGCAAACGCGCTTCCGTCGCCCATCGGCATGTTGTCCATGGCCCGTTTAATATCCTTGATATCCATAATATGTTGAAGAGGTTTCTATCGTGTTGTCCCGGCCAAATCAATCAGCTTTTTACTTATCTTCGCCATGTTCCAGAAGCTGGAGGGAATCCTTCAGGCCCAGGTTCCTGTAGATCTGCCGCGTGGCGCGGCTCTGGTTGAGCGTATAAAAATGAATGCCGGCCACGCCGGAATCCAGCAGCTCCGCACATTGGCTGGAGGCGTACTGGATGCCTACCTCCTGAACGGCGTCCGGATTGGAGCCGGCGCGTTTCAGCGCCTTGAGCAGCCGGGCCGGAAAACACGTGCCCCCGGAAAGCTCCGCCATGCGGTTCATGCCGGACAGGCTGGTTACGGGCATGATTCCGGCCAGAATGGGCACCTTGATGCCGGCCAGCAGGCAGCGTTCCCGGTAATCCAGAAAAGAATGGTTGTCAAAAAACAACTGGGTGCAGATGTAGTCTGCGCCGGCATCCACCTTCGCTTTCAGAAAATCCATCTCGCGCAGGCGGTTGGGCGTGGACGGATGGCCTTCAGGGAAGCCGGCCACACCTATGGCGAACCCGTCCGGATCAGGATGGCGTCCGGATTCGTTATATTCACGAATAAAAGCCACCAGTTCCGCCGCATGGCGGAAGGCATCCGCATCACGGTTGTAATTTTCCGTGCCGCGCGGGGGATCTCCCCGCAGGGCCAGAACGGCCCGCACCCCTGCCTGGGCGTACTGGTCCAGAATGCTCCATACTTCCTCCCGGCTATGGCCTACGCAAGTAAGGTGGGGCACCGTGGGAATGCGGGATTCATGCTGGATGCGCAGCACCACCTCCCGGGTAAGCTCACGGGTGGAGCCGCCCGCGCCGTATGTCACGCTGACAAAACTGGGATGGTACGGTTCCAGTTCACGAATGGTCTGGTACAGGGCCGCCGCAGCCTGCTCGTTCTTGGGCGGGAAAAATTCAAAGGACAGACTGGGGCCCGCGCCCGACTGCAATCTTTCTCTCAGATGCACTTTTTCTTTATTTGGCTTGGCTCTATCCGGACCCGCATTACGGCTCCATGGGAATCATCACCGGCTGGGGAGCCGCCGCAGGAGCGGGAGCGGCAGACGGGGCCGCGCCGGGCTCGCCTTCTCCCATCATGTTTTCCTGCCAGCTTGCGGGCGGGACAATCACTTCATCCCCCGGCTTGATGGGCTCCTTGTCATTGTTGTCAAAAAGCGTGTTGCGCTTCACGTAGGACTGGAACACCTTCCCGTCCGGGTCAACTCCGTCGATAATCAGGGAGACAAAGATGCTTCCGCGCCTGCGGATGCCCAGTTCCTGCCCCACTTTCAGGTCAGGCTGGCCGATGGACTGGAACAGGACAAGGTTGGCGTCACGGTAGTATTCCGTCACGCGTCCCACCTGTTCGGCGTCCTTGATCTCATTGAGCCATTGCAGGCGGGGGTCTCCCTTTTCAATGCTCCGGCGTTCCAGCAGGGCGCGTTCCTCCTCCGCCATGGCGTGGCGCTTCTTCAAATCTTCATTCTCCTTCTTCATCCGTTCCAGCTCGGCCGTGGCATGGGCCAGCTCCTCGCTCACCACCGGGTCCGCCACGACTACCGGCTGAACGGCGGTGCCGGGCGTCTGCGTGGGCATGGGAAGATAAGGAGAGGGATTGACGGCTGCCGGAGCGGGCACGGGGGCTATCTGCTGCTGTTGAATCACATCCATCCTTGAGGAAATGTTCACATAGATCATTCCCAGAACGGCCAGCACCACCACCAGGAACACCAGAATAAGGATGCGGAAATTGCTCATGTCGTCAAATGGTAGAGGGATTATTGAATAAAATTAGTAGGAATAGTTGAGATAGAACTGGAATTGTCCTCCGCGGTCAATGGCGTTGTTCTTCTGAATCGGAATGGCATAGTCCACCGCCAGAGGACCGATGGGCAGGTTCAGGCGCAGGCCGATCCCGTAGTCGGAAACGATCTTGGATGCGCTGAAGTCAAAGGCGTCCCCGTTGACGAAGCCGATGTCGTAGAACACGGCGACGCGCACTTCTTCAATCACCGGAATGGAATATTCAAACTGGCAGAAGAAGGAGGAACGGCCGCCCATCGTTTCATCACCGCTCAAAGCCGGATTGTACGGAGCCACGTCCCGGAAGCGGAAGCCGCGCATGTTGTACGGGCCGCCGAGGTAGAGGCGTTCAAAAATGGGTACGTCATGGTCGCCGTAGGAATCCACGGTGGCCGCACCGGCATTGATGCTGAAAATGGTGTCTCCGCGCAAGTTCCAGTAATAAGAGCCGTTGATGCCGAAGTTGTAAGTCTTCACATCGCCGCCCAGGCCGGAATAACCGGCCAGCACTTCAAACTTGCCGCCCTTGCGGGGGAAGATTTGCGCGTCACGGGTATCAATGGTGTAGGAAAGTTCCACGTGGCTGCGCAGGTAATCGCCGTCCTGCAGCCAGAAGAAGATGGGGGCGTTACCCTTGGCGTCAATCTGGTACTGTTCCAGGCGGTATTCCAGCTTCACGTAATCCAGTTCCCCGATCGGTTTGCGCAGGGAAACGGCAAAGCCGTAGTTCTGCTGGTCGTAATAGTCGGAGAAGTACGTGGAATTGCTGTAGAAGATTTCCGTGCCGAAGGCCAGCTTGCGGTGCAGGAACCACGGGTCCACCCAGGAGATGCTGGCATCCTGCGTTTCAAAACCCACGCGGGTATTGATGGCGAAGCGCTGGCCGCCGCCCACGAAGGAGGACCAGTCATACATGTCGAAGTTGGACTGGGTGATGCCCGCGAACAGGTACACGCTTTCAATGGAGGAGAACGCCACGCCAATGTTCAGGGAACCGGTGCGTTTTTCCGCCACTTCAATGTTGATGTCACGGTAGCCGGGCCGCGTGGAACCCACCTGGGCCACGTCCACCATGTCAAAATAGTTCAGGTTCTGGAGACGCTTCTGGGCGGTATCCAGGTCCACGGAGTTCATGGGGTCGTTGGACTGGAGGGGTAGTTCCTGGCGGATGACGTAATCCTTGGTGCGGTTGTTCCCGGTCAGGCGGATGTTGCCTACGCGGTAGGGGCTGCCTTCCGTCACATGGTAAACGATGTTGATCTGCCCGTAGCCGGTCCTGGGATCAATGCCCACTTCCTGGATGTCCGGGCGCACGGCGGCGTCCGCATACCCGCGGGAGCCGTAATAACGGCGAATCATCGTCACGTCGTCGGCCACCTTCTGGGCGGAATAGGTATCCCCGTTGTACATGCTCAAGCCGGGAATCAGCTCCTGGGCCGTAAACACCTTGGTGGGGCCGAAGGCGACCTGATTGACCTTGTAGCGCCGCCCTTCGGTAAGCGTGATCCTCATCGTCAGCTTCTGCTCGTTGCCCTTGCCGGCGTCAAAATATTCCACCTTGTCCAGCTTGACGCGCAGGTAGCCCTTGTTGCGGTAATAAGTCACCAGTTCCGCCAGATCGTCCTCCAATTGCTCGCGGTCAATGCGGCCGGACTTGGTAATCCAGGTCAGCCAGCCCTTCTCCTTGGTCTTCATCACCTGGCGGAGGTCCTTGGCGCTGATGTGGTCGTTGCCTACAAAATCGATGTTGATGATATTGGCCTTCCTGCCTTCATTGATGTCAAAGACCACGTCCACAAAGCCGGGGCGCTCCGTCTTCTGGTAAAAATAGGAAACGCGCACATCCGGATACCGGGCTTCCTGATAATAGGTGCGCAGCTTGGAGATGGCGCTGCTGAGGGCCTTGTCGCTGAGGGCTTCCCCTCCCTTCAAGCCGCATTCCTCGGAAAGGTCCCGGTTGTCGAACGCGGTGTTGCCGCGGAAGCCCACGCCGCCCAGCAGGTTCTGGGCCGCCATTTCAAACACCACGGTCACGCCGTCGCCGGAAGGTTCCACAGCCACCGTCGTATTGCCGCCTACCAGGCCGCTTTCCAGCAGCCGTTCCAAGTCCTTGTTCACCACTTCCGGGGAATAATTGGTGCCCGGCTGGGTAGCCAGCAGGTTTTTCAGGCGGTCTTCGGACACGGTCTTGCCGGTGCTTCTATAACGCACGGAGACGCTTTTCACGGGACGGCCCTCATACGCCTGGTCACCGGGCAGAAGCCCCGTTTCCGGACCGAGTTCCCGCACCACCTGTTCCGGGGTCATTACGGAACCGTAGCCGCCTCTGTTAAGGGAAGTCTTATCCTGGGCCAAAGCAGCCGAACATGCTATCAGGGGAAAGGAAACACACAAAAAAACGGGACGAATCATGAGAGCTGAACTTAATGCTTGGGATATAAAGGACTTTTCCGTCCGCATAGTCAAGACGTGATTCCGCGTAGAACGCAGTTGCCCTGCATTTCTTACGTTGCGCGCGCATGTGCGCCTGAGAAAGGCAATTGTGTCATTCCCGTGCAATAGCTTGCACTCCAGATACCCGCTCATTACATTTATTGCCGCTCGTGTTTTGACCGCTGCCGCCATACCGGAGCCGAGACAGAACCACTTTCAATTAACACTGACCGTATTATTTATGGAAATCAACGTTGATATTCAACCGGACTGCACAGCCACGCTGAAAGCTTCCATCCCCGCAGAAACCACGGCCGCGCGCCGCGCCTCTATTGTGGATTCCTACGCCGGCAAAGCCAAGCTGCCCGGCTTCCGCCCCGGCAAAACGCCCAAGTCCATCATTGAAAAACGTTTCAAGAAGGAAATTGAAGAAGAACTGCTGGACACTCTTTTTGAAACGGCCTGCTCCGCCGCTCTGGAAGAAAATCCCAAATTGAAAGTGCTCAACTTCGGCAAGCCGGAACAATCCCTCGACGACCAGGGAAATTACACCGCCACCAGCGCGATGACCGTGGTTCCCGAATTCGAACTGCCGGAATACAAGGGCATCGAAGTCAAGGTCCCCTCCTCCGAAGTGACGGAAGCGGACGTGGAGGAAGCCCTGAACTCCCTGGCCGAACAGATTGCGGAATTTACCCCCGTGGACCGCGCCGCGAAGAAGGATGACGTGGCGATCATTGATTTCAAGACCACCCTGGACGGCAAGCCCGTAGCGGAAGCCGCGGGCAAGCCCGTAGGCTTCCTGGAAGGCCGCGACGGCCAGTGGATGAAAGTGGAGGAAGACCAGTTCCTGCCCGGCTTCGCCTCCGCCTTGGAAGGCTTGAAGGCCGGCGACAGCAAGGATATCACCGTCACCATTCCGGATACCTTCCCGATGGCGGAACTGCGCGGCAAGGAACTCGTGTTCCACACCACCGTGAAGGAAGTGCGTGAAAAGCAGCTCCCGGCCATGGATGACGCCTTTGCGGAAAAGGTGCTTCCCGGCAAGAACCTGGAAGAACTGAAAACCGCCCTGAAGGAAAACCTGGCCCAGCGCAAGACCATGCAGATTGACGAAGCCAAGGCCGACCAGATCACGGAAAAGCTGGCGGACATGCTTGACTTCAACCTGCCGGAAGCCGTCGTGGAACGCGAAGTGTACGGTATCCTCCAGCAGAAGATGCAGCAGGCCATGTACAGCGGGAACGCCCCGGCGGACATGGACAAGTTTGTGGAGGAAGCCCGCGAAGAAGCCAGAAAGGAAGCCAAGCGCAATCTCAAGGTCTTCTTCATGCTCCAGGAAGTGGCCCAGGTGGAAAAAATCGCCGTCACGGAAATGGAACTCTACAATGAAGTGGCCCGCCAGGCCCGCCAGCAGAAAAAGAACCTCAAGTCCTACATCCGCGAACTTCAGCGCGAAGGCCGCGTGCATGGCATCAGAATGAGCCTGCTGACAGCCAAGGTTCTGGACTTCCTGACAAAAGAGGCCAAAGTAACGGTAGACGAGCAATAACCCTCCTCTGCACAAGACACCTTACCAGGGGGAGTTGGCGCGCACATGCCCGACTCCCCCGTTTTGCATCCTGCAGACGGGTAGCATACATTAAATAAAACAACATCCCATCTTCAACAAACATGTTTCAAGACCAATCTTCCAAATCAGGCCCCATGAACGCCTACTACGTCCCCATGGTGGTGGAGCAGGACGGCCGCGGCGAACGAGCCTTTGACATTTACTCCCGCCTCCTGAAGGACCGCGTCATCTTCATCGGTTCCGCCATTGACGACGATGTGGCGAACTCCGTGATTGCCCAGCTTCTGTTCCTCCAGATGGCCGACCCGAAAAAAGACATCCACGTGTACATCAACTCCCCCGGCGGCTCCGTCACCGCGGGCCTGGCGATTTACGACACGATGCAGTTCGTCTCCTGTGACGTGAACACGTACTGCCTGGGCATCGCCGCCTCCATGGGGTCCGTCCTTCTGGCGGCGGGCACGCCCGGCAAGCGCTTCTGCCTGCCGAACTCCCATGTGATGATCCACCAGGTTTCCGGCGGCGCCCAGGGCACCGCCTCCGACGTGGAACGCACCATCGGCTTCATGTTCAACCTCAAGAAGCGCCTCAACGGCATTCTGGCCAAGCACACCGGCAAAACGGAAAAGCAGATTGAAAAGGACGCCGACCGCGACAACTACATGACCGCTGAGGAAGCCGCGGCCTACGGCCTGGTGGACAAGGTGCTGACGCATCATTCCGACGGACGGGACGACAAGAAAAAGGCCAAGGCCTGACCCCTGCCTCCCCCATTTCTCTCTCCCTGAAAAACCATGTCCGGTTCCAACCCTCATATTCCTGCCTGTTCCTGCTGCGGCAAGCCCGGGAACAAGGTGGACAAGCTCATCCAGATAGCGGAAGACTTCTATATCTGCAACAATTGCGTTGAAATTTGCGTCAACATGATTGTGAAGGATACCGGCCTTCCGCTGGCGACCCGCTTCATCCGCGGCATTCTGAGCATGGAGCCCTCCGCCTATGCCATGTGCCAGGCGGAGGCCCGCAAGGCCGCTGCCGCGGATATGCTCAAGGAAACGCCGGGAGCCCCGGCCTCCTACGAAGGACCGCTGCCCACGCCGGAAGAAATGTGCGCCACGCTCAACCAGTACGTCATTGGCCAGGATTACGCCAAAAAAGTGCTCTCCGTAGCCGTGTACAACCACTACATGCGCCTGCGCCAGAGCGCCGTGATGCTGGAGGACGAATCCCTGGACGACGTGGAAATTGAAAAATCCAACATCCTGCTGGCCGGCCCTACCGGCTCCGGAAAAACCCTGCTGGCGAAAACGCTGGCGAAAATGCTCAACGTCCCCTTCTGCATTGTGGACGCCACCACGCTGACGGAAGCCGGCTACGTGGGGGAAGACGTGGAAAACATCATCCTGCGCCTTCTCCAGGCCGCGAACTTTGACGTAGCCAAGGCGGAACAGGGCATCATCTATGTGGATGAAATCGACAAGATCGGCCGCAAGACCCAGAACGTCTCCGTCACGCGGGACGTCTCCGGGGAAGGCGTGCAGCAGGCCCTGCTGAAAATCATTGAAGGCACCATCTGCAACGTTCCGCCCACCGGGGGCCGCAAACACCCGCAGCAGGAATACATCCGCGTCAACACGGAAAAAATCCTCTTCATCGTGGGCGGGGCCTTCGTCGGACTGGAAGACATCATCCGCAAACGCCTCGGCGCCACCCAGATGGGGTTCGGAGCCATCACGGAACAGCGCGACCGCAAGGAATACTCGGAAGAGGAAGTCCTGGCCCAGGCGATGCCGGAAGACCTCTTCTCCTTCGGCATGATTCCGGAGCTCGTAGGACGCCTGCCCATCTTCTGCCCGCTCTCCAAGCTGGATGAAGGCCAGCTCGTCCGCCTGCTCACGGAACCTAAAAATGCCCTGGTCAAGCAATACTCCAAACTGCTCGCCATGTACGGCGCCAGGCTGGATGTGCAGCCGGACGCCCTGAAAGCCATGGCCGCGGAAGCCATGGAACGCGGCACGGGAGCCCGCGCCCTGCGTTCCATCTTTGAAACCCTCATGCTGGACGTCATGTACAAGGTGCCCAGCATGGAAGACGCGGACTCCGTCACCATCACCAGGGAAACGGTTACCGACAAAAAACCGGCGCAAATCCGCCAGGCCTCCTAACTCCCCCGCTTCTCCGCCATGCCGGAATCCCTCACCGTTCTGGGAATAGAATCCTCCTGTGATGAAACGGCGGTCGCCATCCTGCGTTCCGCCGGGGAGGGAAAAGCGCCGGAAATACTCTCCTCCATCATCTCCTCCCAGATCGCCATCCACCGCCGGCACGGCGGCGTGGTGCCGGAGCTGGCCTCCCGCAACCACTCGGCGGACCTTCCCGGAGTCATCCGGGCCGCGTGCCGTGAAGCCGGCGTGACCCCGGCGGACATCGATGTCTTCGGCGCCACGGGCGGCCCCGGCCTGGTAGCCGCCCTGCTGGTAGGCAACAGCACGGCCAAGGCGCTGGCGCTGGCGACGGGAAAGCCCTTCGTCTCCGTCAACCATCTGGAAGGCCATTTGCTCTCCCCCTTCCTTAAACGTCCCGGAGGCCCCGTTCCCCATCTGGGCATGGTCGTCTCCGGCGGCCATACCCTCTTTGTGGATGTGCGCGGCGTGGGGGACTACCGCCTCCTGGGCCGTTCCCTGGACGACGCCGCAGGGGAAGCCTTTGACAAGGTGGGAAAAATGCTCGGCCTCCCCTACCCCGGCGGCCCGGAAATCGACCGCATGGCGGCGCACGGCGACCCGCAGGCCTTCTCCTTCCCCCGCGCCCTGATGAAGGAGCACACGGCCAATGTCTCCTTCTCCGGCCTGAAAACGGCCGTTCTCTACACCCTCCCCAGGCTGACGGCAAGCGGCGACCCTCACGACCTGCCGGAACAGACCCTGCGCGATCTCTGCGCCTCCTTCCAGCGTGCCGTGACGGACGTACTGATTCACAAGGCGCTGCATGCCCTGCGCGTTTCCGGCCACCGCACCCTTTCCGTTTCCGGCGGCGTCTCCTGCAACGGGGAACTGCGCTCCCGCCTGAAAGCCGCCTGCGACCGTGAAAACGTGGAACTGGTCCTGCCGGACTTTGACCTGACGACGGACAATGCCGCCATGATCGCCTATGTCACCTGCCTGAAAGCCCGCAGGGGGCTGTTCCACTCTCTGGATGAAGACGTTGACCCCAATCTCAAATTAACGGAGGATCTGAACAGATCCAAATATTCAACGCATTCCTGATAAAGATATTACACATGAACACCCCGTATTTTCGGCATAATGATAAAAAAATGTTCATGTTTTCATTGACATCCCGTATTTAAAAACGTAACATAGCGTCCGCTTTTCGTCAGGCAACACGGGAGGATGCTATTTATCCGCTAGAACCGCAGGTTTGGGCGGATTTACAACTCTCTAAGAGCAGCGAAAGGCGGAAGAAGTCTATGCTTCTGTAGCTCAGGGGTAGAGCGCATCCTTGGTAAGGATGAGGTCGCGGGTTCAATTCCCGCCAGAAGCTCCATCTTCAAGCTAGACCCATAGCAGCCCAAACCTAAACAAAACATTATGGCTAAAGAGCAATTCCAGCGCAACAAGCCCCACGTGAACGTGGGCACCATCGGTCACGTTGACCACGGCAAAACCTCCCTTACCGCCGCCATTACTTCAGTGCTCGCTAAGAAGGGTTTCGCCGAAGCACGCGGCTATGACCAGATCGACGCCGCTCCCGAAGAACGCGAACGCGGCATTACCATCTCCACGGCCCACGTTGAATACGAAACGGAAAACCGTCACTATGCCCACGTTGACTGCCCCGGACACGCCGACTATGTGAAGAACATGATCACCGGCGCTGCCCAGATGGACGGCGCCATCCTCGTGGTTGCCGCTTCCGACGGCCCGATGCCGCAGACCCGCGAACACATCCTCCTTGCCCGCCAGGTGGGCGTCCCCGCCATCGTCGTTTACATGAACAAGTGCGACCTGGTTGACGACCCCGACCTGATCGAACTCGTGGAAATGGAAATCCGCGAACTTCTCAACGAATACGAATTCCCGGGCGACGACACCCCCATCATCAAGGGTTCCGCCGTTAAGGCTCTGGAAGGCGACGCCGCCGCTGAAGACTCCATCATGGAACTCATGGCTGCCGTTGACTCCTACATCCCGCAGCCCGAACGCCCCGTGGACCAGCCCTTCCTCATGCCCGTGGAAGACGTGTTCTCCATCTCCGGCCGCGGCACCGTGGCTACCGGCCGTATCGAACGCGGCATCGTCAAGAAGATGGAAGAAGTCGAAATCATCGGCATCAAGGACACCCAGAAGACCGCCGTTACGGACATCGAAATGTTCCGCAAGCTGCTTGACGAAGGCCAGGCCGGTGACAACGTTGGCCTGCTCCTCCGCGGCCTGAAGAAGGAAGACATCGAACGCGGCCAGGTGATCATCAAGCCCGGCACCGTGAAGCCCCACAAAAACTTCAAGGCTGAAGTTTACGTCCTGACCAAGGAAGAAGGCGGCCGTCACACCCCGTTCTTCAACAACTACCGCCCGCAGTTCTACTTCCGCACGACGGACGTGACCGGCTGCTGCACCCTTCCCGAAGGCGTGGAAATGGTGATGCCCGGCGACAACGTCAACCTGGAAGTCCAGCTCATCACTCCGATCGCCATGGAAAAAGCCATGCGATTCGCTATCCGCGAAGGCGGCCGCACCGTGGGTGCCGGTCGTATCAGCGAAATCCTTGACTAAGTTCCCCTGGAACTTGTAGAGGAATCTACATAGGTTTAATGAGGGGGCCTCCCCGCAGGCCCCCTCATTTCCCACGAAAGAAGAGACACCAACAGGTCAGTAGTTCAATTGGTAGAGCGTTGGTCTCCAAAACCAAAAGTTGGGGGTTCGAGTCCCTCCTGACCTGCCACTTCTTTCCAAATACATCACCCCACCTTGAAGCATGTTTCGCAAGATTTCTCAATTCATCGCCGAAGTTAAGGGCGAACTTAAGAAGACCACCTGGCCCTGGGAAAGCGATCCCAAGGTGAAAGGTTTTAAAAAATTCCGCGAACTCTGGGGTTCCACTCTCGTCGTACTGATTGCCATGGTCTTCCTTGGCGCGTTTGTTGCATCGTTCGACATCTTCCTTCACAGCGTGGTCAACTACCTCATCCAGTTGGCAATCTAGTTTTACTCCCACTTTCTTTCTCCGATCATGCCCAGTACCCCAGAGCCTCACGAACAATGGTATGTTCTTCACGTCCTCTCCGGACAGGAAAACAGCGTTCGTGACCGCATTATCCGCAAGGCGAAGGACGCCGAACTTTCCGACTTCATCTACCGGGTGGAAGTCCCCACGGAACTCATCTCCGAAGTGCGCAACGGCAAAAAGACGGAACGCCACAGCAAGCTTTTTCCCGGGTACGTCTATGCCAACATGTACCTGCTGGAAGCGGACGGCACCCTGAACAAGGACCTCTGGTACTTCATCCAGCAGATTGACGGCGTCATCAGCATCGCCGGTTCCCGCAACGCTCCCCTGCCCATGCGCAAGCGCGAGGTGGAGGATCTTCTGCCCCTGCTGGATGCGGAAGCCGTCGCCGCCCGTCCCAAGGTGGAATTCGCCGTCGGCGATCCCGTGCGCGTCTGCGAAGGCCCGTTCCAGAGCCAGGAAGGCACCATCGAAGAAATCGACCCCGAAAAAGGCAAACTGCGCGTCAGCGTCTCCATCTTTGGCCGCGCCACTCCGGTGGACCTGGAATACTGGCAGGTGGAAAAAGCCTGAGCCCCATTCGCCGGCAGGCAGCAAGCTTCTCCCGTTCATTTTCTCCGCTAACAAAGCAAAACCATGGCAAAAGAAATAACCAAAATCATCAAGCTCCAGATCAATGCCGGAGCCGCTAACCCCTCCCCGCCCGTGGGTCCGGCACTTGGTCAGGCCGGTGTAAACATCATGGCATTCTGCAAGGAGTTCAACGCCGCCACGCAAAAGCAGGCCGGCGACCTCCTGCCGACCGTCATCACCGTTTACAAGGACAAATCATTCTCTTTCATCACCAAGCAGCCCCCGGGCAGCCTGCTTCTCAAGAAGGCCGCCGGCATCGCCTCCGGCTCCGGCGAACCGAACAAAAAGAAGGTCGCCACTCTTTCCAAGGCCAAGCTGATGGAAGTCGTCAACACCAAACTCCCGGACCTCAACACGAAAGACCCCGAACGCGCCGCCCGCATCCTTGCCGGCCAGGCCCGCCAGATGGGCATTGAAGTTGAAGGTATGTAACACTCACCGCAGGAGGATTAACCAATCCGAACGCACTGCCAAATACACACATGTCTACCAAACGCAGCAAGCGATATCAAGAAGCAGCCAAGCTTGTTACCCCTAACAAGAACTACAGCATCACGGAAGCCGTGGAAACCATGAAATCTTTCCCGGCCCCGAAATTTGACCCGACTGTCACCGTTTCCTTCCACCTGACCGTGGACCCCCGCAAATCCGACCAGATGGTCCGCGGCAGCGTCTCCCTGCCCAACGGCACGGGTAAGAACGTCCGCGTCCTCGTCTTCGCCCAGGGTGATGCCGCCAAGGCCGCCCAGGAAGCCGGAGCCGAATTCGTGGGTTTTGAAGACCTCATCAAGAAGGTCCAGGAAGGATTCGTCGACTTTGACACGGCCATTGCCACCCCCGACGCCATGACGGAGGTTCGCAAGGTTGCCCGTGTGCTGGGTCCGCGCGGCCTGATGCCCAACCCGAAAACCGGCACCGTTACGGATGATACGGCCAAGGCCGTGAAGGAAGTGAAGGCCGGCCGCGTTGACTACAAGGTTGACAAGAACGCCAACATCTCCGCCGCTGTAGGCAAGCTGTCCTTCTCCAACGAAGGCATCACTGAAAACATCGTTGCTCTGATTGATTCCGTCGTCAAGGCCCGCCCGGCTTCCGCCAAGGGCGCCTACATCGAATCCGTCACCGTTTCATGCGCCATGTGCCCCGGTCTGCCGGTTGACACCGCTTCCATCGCCAAACTGTAACCCGAACCGATTTAGCACACCATGAATCCTGACAAGCGTATCATCATTGACGACCTGACCGCCCGCGTCAACGCCTCCCCGTTCCTGATCGTCGTGGACTACACCTCGATCACCGTGCCTGAGTTCACCAACCTGCGTTCCGCCCTGGCCGCCTGCGGCGCCCAGTGCCACGTAGCCAAGAACAACTTCATGCGTACGGCCCTGACGGATGCAGGCCTTCCCGACATCGGGGAACACCTCGTCGGCCAGACCGCCTTCGTGACCGGCGCGTCCGACGTGGCCGCCGCCGCCAAGGCCATCAATACCTTTGCGAAGGCCTCCAAGAAGGCCGAATACAAGGTGGCGATCCTGGACGGAGCCATCCTCTCCGCGGACGACATCCGCGCCATCGGTGAACTGCCTCCCCGCGACCAGCTGCTTGCCAAGCTCCTTGGCACCATCAACGCGGCCGGCTCCGCTCTTGCCCGAGTTCTTCAGGCATATGTGGACAAAGAAAACGGCGGCAGCGAAGAACCCGCCGCCTAATACTAACCCCTTGACCGGACGGCCCGGTTGCACTCTAGCCAAATGTGTGAAAACCGGGCCCGACTCTCCTACAGGTTCCTTGTCGGAACTCCAGCCGGAGAACTGAAATGCCAAGTTGGCTCTTGGCGCGACTCGAAACCAAACTAGAAAACAATACAATGGCTGATATTAACAAAATCGCTGAAGAACTCGGTACCCTCACCATCCTGGAAGCTGCCGACCTCGTCAAGCTTCTGGAAGAAAAGTGGGGCGTTTCCGCCGCTGCTCCCGTAGCCGCCGCTGCCGCTGCCGCTCCTGCCGAAGCTGAAGAAGAAAAGACCGAATTCAACGTCGTCCTGACGGAAGCCGGCGCCAACAAGATCGCCGTGATTAAGGCCGTCCGCGAAGTGAAGACCGGTCTCGGCCTGGTGGACGCCAAGAAACTGGTTGAAGGCACCCCCGCCGTCATCCTGGAAGCCGTCTCCAAGGACGAAGCTAACGCCGCCAAAGCCAAGCTGGAAGAAGCTGGCGCCAAGGTGGACGTCAAGTAAGCTTTTTACTTCCCGCGCAACAGGAGAAGACCCGTTTTTCTCCTGTTGCGCTTCCTCGTCTTCACATCCCGCGTGACCGACTAGAGGCTTTTTACCCGTCAAAACGCTTCCAGTCGGTTCCGTCTCCCAAGGAAGGAACCAATCAACCCAGCATCCGGGTTTTCAGGATGCAAACCCATAACATCTCCGCCACAGCAGCCCATGTCAAAGCGACTCTACTTCGGGAATATCAAGGAAGTCATCGAACCTCCGAACCTTATTGAGATTCAACTTCAATCATACTTCGATTTTCTACAACAGGACACCCCGGCCGCGGCCAGGAAAAACATCGGGTTACACGGCGTTCTGAAGGAAATCTTTCCTATCAAGAGCTATGACGAAAACATTGAGCTCGACTTCGTCTCCTACGACATCGAACAGCCGAAGATGAGCGATTACGAGGCTATCCGCGCCGGGGAAACCTACAGCGCCGCCCTCCAGGTCACCTTCAAGCTCAAGTCCGACAACGAATCCAAGGAAGAAACGGTCTACATGGGTGAACTCCCCATGATGACCAACCGCGGCACCTTTGTAATCAACGGCGCCGAACGCGTCATCGTGTCCCAGCTCCACCGTTCTCCGGGCATCTGCTTTGAAAGCGCCCAGCACCTGAACGGCAAACTGCTCCACTCCTTCCGCATCATTCCGGACCGCGGCTCCTGGCTGGAAGTCCAGTTTGACACCAACGACCTGCTCTACGTCTACCTTGACCGCCGCCGCCGCCGCCGCAAGTTCCTTGCGACGACGTTCATGCGTTATCTGGGCTTCAAGACGGACCGCGATATCGTCAGCCAGTTCTACGACATCCGCACGCTTCCCCTGAGCGAAGACATGACGGAGGAAGACCTGCACAACCTCGTGGCCGTGGACACGATCAAGGACAAGGACCTCGTTCTTGCCAAGGCTTTCGAACAGCTCAACATGGGCGTGGTTCGCCAGCTCCTCCAGTTCGGCATCAAGGAAATCGACGTCATCGACCAGAGCGAGGACGACGTGCTGATCAAGACCCTGAAGAAGGATCCCGCCCATGACGAGGAATCCGCCCTCAAGGAAATCTACAAGCGCCTCCGTCCCGGCGATCCCGCCACGGCCGCCCAGGCCCGCACCCTGCTCAAGAGGCTCTTTGACGATCCCAAGAAATACGACCTCACCCGCGTGGGCCGCTACAAGATCAACCAGAAGCTCGGTCTGGACACCAGCCTGGACCAGCGCCTGATGACGGCAGAAGACTTCCTGGCCGCCCTCAAGTACCTCCTGCGCCTCAAGAAGGGCGAAGGCATGGTGGACGACATCGACCACCTGGGCAGCCGCCGCGTGCGCGCCGTGGGCGAACTCATGGCCAACCAGTGCCGCGTGGGCCTCGCCCGCACGGAACGCCTGGTGAAGGAACGCATGACCCTCATTGACCAGAACATTGAAGGCGTGACGCCCAGCAAGCTCATCAACCCGAAGGCCCTCAGCGCCGTCGTGCGCGACTTCTTCGGACGTTCCCAGCTCTCCCAGTTCATGGACCAGATCAACCCCCTTGCGGAACTGACGCACAAGCGCCGCCTCTCCGCCCTGGGGCCCGGCGGCCTGAACCGCGACCGCGCCGGATTCGAAGTGCGAGACGTGCATCCCTCCCACTACGGCCGTATCTGCCCGATTGAAACGCCGGAAGGCCCCAACATCGGTCTGATCAACTCCATGTGCACCTACGCCCGCATCAATGAATTCGGATTCATTGAAACGCCCTACCGCAAGGTGGAAAACGGCCGGGTCACCAACACCATCGAATACGTCACCGCCGACCAGGAGGAAGGCTACCTCATCGCCCAGGCCAACAACCCGCTGGACGAACAGGGCAACTTCACCACCTCCCGCGTGACCGCCCGCGAAAAGGGCGAGTTCATTGAAGTGGACCCGGCGGACGTGCACTACATGGACGTGTCTCCCAAGCAGCTCGTCTCCATCGCCGCAGGCCTCATTCCCTTCCTGGAACACGATGACGCCAACCGCGCCCTGATGGGCTCCAACATGCAGCGCCAGGGCGTGCCTCTCATGGTGGCGGAATCCCCGTACGTGGGAACCGGCATTGAAGGCAAGTGCGCCAGGGACTCCCGTTCCGTCGTTCTGGCGGAAGCGGACGGCATCGTGGCTTCCGCCACGGCTGAAGTCATTATCACCACGAAGGACGGGGAATTGCCCGTGCGTCCGGAAGTCTTCCTGTCCGATCCGGACAGCGTGCGCACGGACCGCGACAACGGCGTATACGTCTATCCCCTGCGCAAGTTCATGCGTTCCAATGCCGGAACCTGCATCAACCAGCGTCCGATCGTGCGCCGCGGCGACAAGATCAAGACCGGCGACGTGCTGGCGGACGGCCCGAACACGGACCAGGGCGAACTGGCCCTCGGCCGCAACGTGCTGGTGGCATATATGCCGTGGAACGGTTACAACTTCGAAGACGCCATCGTCATCTCCGAAAAAACCGTGAAGGAAGACACCTTCACCTCCATCCATATCTCCGAGTTTGAAGTGCAGGCCCGCGACACCAAGCTGGGCCCGGAAGAAATCACCCGCGACATTCCGAACGCCGGTGATGAAGCCCTGAAAAACCTGGACCATGACGGCGTCATCCGCATCGGCGCGGAAGTGAAGCCCGGCGACATCCTCGTCGGTAAAATCACTCCCAAGTCTGAAACGGAACTGGCTCCGGAAGAACGCCTGCTGCGCGCCATCTTCGGTGAAAAGGCTGCGGAAGTGAAAGACACCTCCCTCCGCGTCCCCTCCGGCTGCACCGGCATCGTGATGGACGTTCGCATCTCTTCCACGGGCTCCGGCCACCACCGCGGCGACCTCGTCGTGGACAGCGCGGAAAAGAAAAAGCAGTTCAAGAAGATCAATGACGAGCACAAGAAGAAGAAGGAACAGCTCATTGACCAGCTGACCAAGAAGCTCTCCGACATTCTTCTGGGTGAAAAGATCCCGCTGGACGTGGTCAACGAGCAGACCGGTGAAATCATCATCCCGGCCAACCGCAAGATCACCAAGACCCTGCTGCGCAAGCTGGCCCTGGTGCACGACCACATCGAAATCGAACCCAGCCCGATCCGCAACAAGATCCTGGAAATCATCACCTCCTTCGAAGGCCGCTTCACGGAGCTGGACGACGAACGCGAACACAGGCTGGACCAGATGGAATCCGGGGACGAATCCGAACCCGGCGGACTGAAGGAAGTCAAGGTGTACATCGCCGCCAAGCGCAAGCTCGGCGTGGGCGACAAGATGGCCGGCCGCCACGGCAACAAGGGCGTCGTCGCCAAGATCGTCCCGGAACAGGACATGCCCTTCCTCGCGGACGGCACTCCGGTGGACATCGTGCTGAACCCGTTGGGCGTGCCTTCCCGAATGAACGTGGGCCAGGTGCTTGAAGCCCACCTTGGCATTGCTGCCAGGGCCCTCGGCTTCAAGGTGGCTACCCCGGTGTTCGACGGCATCAGTGAAGAAACCATCTGGAACTACATGTCCGAAGCCAAGAAGGTGGACGGATTCACCTGGATCGGTGACGGCAAGGACGGAACCGTAGGCGGGAAGAGCACCCTTTATGACGGCCTGACCGGCGAACCTTTCCACAACCCGGTGGTGGTAGGCCAGACCTACATGCTCAAGTTGAACCACCTGGTGGCGGACAAGATTCACGCCCGCGCCGTGGGTCCGTACAGCCTGGTCACGCAGCAGCCCCTGGGCGGCAAGGCCCAATACGGCGGCCAGCGTTTCGGGGAAATGGAAGTGTGGGCGCTGGAAGCCTATGGCGCCGCCTATACCCTCCAGGAGCTTCTCACCGTCAAGTCCGACGACGTTCAGGGCCGTACCCGCATTTACGAATCCATCGTGAAGGGGGATAATACCCTGGAAGCCGGAACTCCGGAATCCTTCAACGTTCTGATGAAGGAAATGCAGTCCCTGGGGCTGAACGTACGCCCCGGAAGCAAGGATGAACAACCCTCCCTGCAACTCGGCGGCACGGATCTCACTCCTGTGGACGGCATGACGGAAGGCTTTGGCAGCGACGACATGGCCGGCCTGGCGGACGTCGACTTCTCCGACCTCAAATTCTAATATCCACCGCATTCCGCCCCCGCGCCGCAAAACGCGGGGGCGGACACCAAACCTCCTTTAAACTTTCAATATATGTCTGACACCCCCACCATCAGGGAAATGCACGGCCTGAGCGACAAGCCCCGGACCTTTGACCAGGTTGCCATCACCGTGGCGGATCCGGATACCATCCGCAGCTGGTCATTCGGCGAAGTCGTCAACCCGGAAACCATCAACTACCGCACGTTCAAGCCGGAAAAAGGCGGCCTGTTCTGCGAACGCATCTTCGGGCCCACCCGAGACATGGAATGCGCCTGCGGCAAGTACAAGCGCATCAAGCATAAGGGCATCACCTGCGACCGCTGCGGCGTGGAAGTAACCAACGCGCGCGTGCGCCGCGAACGAATGGGCCACATTGAACTGGCCGTTCCGGTCTCCCACATCTGGTTTTACAAATGCATGCCCAGCCGCATCGGCCTTATGCTGGACATGACGGCCCGCCATTTGGAACGCGTGATTTACTATGAAGACTACATCGTGGTAGATCCCGGAAGTACCCCTCTGGAAAAGGGGGCCATTCTGACGGAAGAAGAATTCCGCAATGCGGAAGACGAATACGGCTATGACAGCTTTGAAGCCGGCATGGGCGCGGAAGCCATCCAGAAAATGCTGGCGGCCATTGATCTGCCCACCCTCGTCGCGGATCTTCAGGAACAGCTGGACAATACCAACTCCAAACAGAACAAACGCAAGATTGCCAAGCGTCTGAAACTGGCCCAGGGGTTCCTTCAGTCCAACACGCGCCCGGAATGGATGATTTTGAACGTTCTGCCCGTCATTCCTCCGGACCTGCGCCCGCTGGTTCCCCTGGAAGGCGGTCGTTTCGCAACGTCTGACCTGAATGACCTGTACCGCCGCGTCATCAACCGCAACAACCGCCTGAAAACCCTCCTGAGCCTCAAAACTCCGGAAGTCATCATCCGTAATGAAAAACGCATGCTTCAGGAAGCCGTGGATGCCCTGTTTGACAACGGCCGCCACGGTCGTGCCGTCACCGGCGCCGGCAACCGCCCCCTCAAATCCCTCTCCGACATGCTGAAGGGCAAGGGAGGCCGTTTCCGCCAGAACCTGCTCGGCAAGCGCGTGGACTACTCCGGCCGCTCCGTTATCGTCATCGGTCCGGAATTGAAACTCAACCAGTGCGGTCTTCCCAAGAAGATGGCGCTCATTCTGTTTGAACCCTTCATCATCCACCGTCTGAAAGAGCTGGGCTACGTGCACACGGTGCGCTCCGCCAAGAAGCTCATTGACCGCAAGACGCCGGAGGTGTGGGATATCCTGGAAGAAGTGACCAAGGGCCACCCGGTGATGCTCAACCGCGCGCCCACCCTGCACCGCCTCTCCATCCAGGCTTTTGAACCGGTTCTGATTGAAGGTTCCGCCATCCGTCTGCACCCGCTCGTCTGTAATGCGTACAACGCGGACTTCGACGGCGACCAGATGGCTGTACACGTGCCTCTGTCCGTGGAAGCGCAGATGGAAGCCCGCCAGCTCATGCTGGCGCCCAACAATATTTTCTCGCCTGCCTCCGGCAAGCCCATTGCCACACCCACGCAGGACATCATTCTGGGCGCGTACTTCCTGACACACACCCGTGCTGCGGAAGTACAGAACAATCAGGATAATCATCACCATCTTCCCCTCTTCGAATCCATCGACGAGGTGGAATACGCCATTGCCGCCCGCAAAATCGGCTACCATGACTGGATCCGCCTGCACAACCCGGACTACGGTAAAAAGCCTTCCGAAGTGGTGTATGGGGATGTCACCAAGAAGGTTATCATCACTACTGCCGGACGCGTGCGTTTCAATGAAATCTGGCCCCGGGAACTCGGTTACATTAACCGCAACGTAGGCAAGAAACAGATGGGCGACATCATCTGGCGCTGCTACCAGACCGTCGGCAAGGAACGTACCGTACAGACTCTGGACGCCCTGAAAAACCTGGGCTTCAAGGAAGCAACCCGTTCCGGCTGCTCCATCGGCATCGTGGACATGGTGGTTCCCTCCCAGAAAAAGACGGAAATTGAAAAAGCCTATGCGGAACTGGACAAGGTGACCCGCCAGTATAAGAACGGTATTATCACGGATGGGGAACGCTACCAGAAGGTGGTGGACATCTGGACCCAGACTACGGATGTCATCCAGGCGGCTCTGTACCGCAAGCTGGAACACAACGAAGGCTCCAAGATGGCCAGCCCGCTCTTCATGATGGTGGACTCCGGCGCCCGAGGCAACAAGGCGCAGATCAAGCAGCTCTCCGGCATGCGCGGTTTGATGGCGAAACCCAGCGGCGAAATTATCGAACGCCCCATCACGGCCAACTTCCGTGAAGGCCTTTCCGTGCTGGAATACTTCATCTCCACCCACGGCGCTCGCAAGGGTCTGGCGGATACCGCCCTGAAAACGGCAGACTCCGGCTACATGACCCGCAAACTCGTGGACGTGGCCCAGGATGTCATCGTCCACGCGGAAGACTGCGGCACCAGCAACGGCATCACCGTTCACGCCATTTATGACGGCGACGAAGAAGTGGCGTCCCTTGCCTCCCGTATCTACGGCCGGACTTCCTGCGAACGCATCGTTGACCCCGTCAGCGGCGAGGTTATCGTGGACATCAACGACCTCATTAACGAAAAGCAGGCGGAACAACTGGAAAAAATCGGCATTGAACGGCTGAAAATCCGTTCCGTGCTCACCTGCGAACTCAAGAAAGGCTGCTGCGCCAAGTGCTACGGCCTGAACCTGGCCACCGGACAGGAAGTGAAGATCGGGGAAGCGGTCGGCATTATTGCCGCCCAGTCCATCGGCGAACCCGGCACGCAGCTCACCATGCGTACGTTCCACGTGGGCGGAACGGCCACCACGGCGTTCAAGCAGCCCATTGTGAAAGCCAAGAACGACGGCCGCGTCATCTACACGGAAGATCTCCGCACGGTGGAAAACGCAGACGGCAACTTTGTCGTTCTGAATAAAAACTGCTCCGTCCGCATCGAAAACGAACAGGGCCGCGAACTGGAATCCTACCAGCCCGTCATCGGCACCATCCTGTACGTGCCCAACGGCGGCGCTATCAAGAAGGATGAAACCCTCGCCACCTGGGACCCGTACAACGTACCCGTAATCGCAGAAAAGGGCGGCATCGTCGAATTCAAGGACATGATCGTCGGCATCACCGTTTCCAAGGAAACGGACCGGGAAACCGGCGCCTCCTCTCTTGTCGTGATGGAACACAAGCAGGAACTTCACCCGCAGGTGGTCATCCGCGATGCCAAGACCCGTGAAGTTCTGGCTCATCATGCCATTCCCGCAGGCGCCAACCTCACCGTGAAGGACGGGGAAACCATCTCCGCCGGCACGATGGTGGCCAAGACGCCCCGCAAGGTAGCCAAGACGAAGGACATCACCGGCGGTCTGCCCCGCGTGGCGGAACTGTTCGAAGCCCGCAAGCCCAAGGATGCCTGCACCATTGCACGCGTGGAGGGCATTGTGCGCCTCAGCAGCAAGAATACCTCCCGCGGCAAGAAGGTCATTACCATTGAAACACCCACGGGCGAACTGGTGGATCATCTGGTTCCGATGAACAAGCACGTTATCGTTCATGAAGACGACCATGTGCATCTGGGCGACCAGCTTACGGAAGGCCCCGTCTCTCCGGAAGAAATTCTGGATGTCTGCGGCAAGGAACGCCTTCAGGAACACCTCGTCAACGAAGTTCAGGAAGTGTACCGCCTCCAGGGTGTGGAAATCAACGACAAGCATGTGGAAATCATCGTGCGCCAGATGCTTCGCAAGGTAGTCATCACGGAACCCGGCAATACCGAATTCCTGTGGGGAGACCAGGTGGACAAGACTACGTTCGACCGCATCAATGAACAAACCGTAGCCCAGGGAGGCCAACCGGCCGCAGCCAAGCCCGTTCTGCTCGGCATCACGAAGGCCTCCCTGGAAACGGAATCCTTCATTTCCGCGGCATCCTTCCAGGATACCACGCGCGTTCTGACGGAAGCATCCACCCTCGGCAAGACCGATACGCTGGAAGGCTTCAAGGAAAACGTCATCATGGGCCACCTCATTCCCGCCGGCACCGGATTCTCCCGTTACAGCAAGATTGAAGTGGAACCCGCAGAGGGCGCAGAAGAAATCGCGTCGGCCAGCGAAGAAGAGGAAGCGGCGGAACTTGCCGAAGACATGTTGAACGATACCATCAACTTCGACAACGAACGCTAACCTGTTCTCTCCACCCACACTTCAAGGGGGGAGGTAAATGAAAAGGTGAAAATTCCATTTTAGAAATTTAAAAAATCATAATGCACTTACAGTAAAAGTATGAGAATCCGGGAACTGGTATTTTCAACTTGACATCGAATTTTCAATCCGTTATATACATAAAAAATTAACATCTAATATTTTTGCAATGCGTCTCCATCTGCCTATTACCCTGCTGGCGGCTGTTCTGGCTTGTTACACCAGTGTTTCCCTGGCCGTCCCAACATCTGAATCCCCCGCATGGGGAGCGAACTCCACCTTTAATAACAATGAGCCCGCCAATGAGTATTCAGTTACTGGGAGTCAATCCGTCAACCTTGATGTAAATTCAGGAAACAACAATTATTCCACAGGACTTTATATCGGAGCAGGCTCCTCGTTTACCATTAATCAGAATACGAACGGCGCCTGTACCATCAATTTGAACGGGGCATTTGCCGGAGAAGGAAATTTGACGCTGGTAGCGGCTAACGGCAATGCCGGCTATGCCTCCAAGTTTGTGCTTGGTTCCCAGGAAAGCAGTTTTTCCGGGAACATTATCCTTTCCCAGAAGGGGACGCAGCTCGGCGGCGCCATTCTCCAGATTACGGGAACGGCTCTCGCCAACGCAACGGTAGATTTGTCAGGCTCAATCAATCAAAGTTCCAACGCCCTGACGTTGCAAATTTCCAATGCCGCCTCTCTGGCCGGTTTAAATGATGCCGACGGCTTCAACGGAACACATAAGGGGCGCGTCCAGTCGGCTAATTCCTCCAGAGCGAATCTTACCCTGACGGGCAACGGAAATTACACGTATGGGGGAAGTATCGGGGCAACCACGCAGCATTCCGGAGAAACCGGCAACACTACTCCCACGGGAGGAATAAATCTGATTATGGCCGGAACAGGCACGCAAAACCTGACGGGACCCGTCATCAACGCGAATATCACGGCCCAAGGTGGCGCCTTGAAAATCAACAATTCTTCCCTGGCCTATTCCGGAATAATCACCATGGCGGGAGGAACGCTGGATTTCACCTCCGCCACTCTGGGGGCAAATGCTGTTCTGAACATGAACGGCACCGGCATATTGAAAAATGCAGCCATTGACGGAGCCAAGCTAACCTATACGGAATTCGGTTCCCACTTTATCAAGGAACATGTAACTTTCACTTCAGGCACCATTGACATCGGCGGCGCGCTTGACCGCCTGATGAAGGAAGGACCGGAATACCTGTTTGAATTGGGAGAGGCGCTTGGCGAGGGCTTTACCGTATTGGGCTTAAAGACAGGGCAATATAGGATGGAAGGCAGCGTGCTGATGATAAAAGACGTGGCGATATCCCGTGTGACGTGGGTATCTGCGGGAGCGGGAGGGGCATTGGAAGAAACGGTCAAGAATGCCTTTACGCTGGCTCTTGGGGAGGGAAGTGCGGCCAACGTCAGCCTGGGCTATCTGAACGATACGCTGACGACGAGCGGGGACAAAGTCTATCAAATCACCAACACCGGCGGAACCAGAATCAACCTGAACGGGGTATACAACAGCGGGGAGACGCTGCCGTCCGGCAACCTCAACTACCGGGGGGACATCTGGATGGACATCAGCGGAGGAGCATTCGGCATCATCTCCGGAGGTGTCACCAATGAATGGAACACCAAACTCCAGACCAGCACGCTGACTGGGGACACCCATGTGCAGCTTTCCGGAAAAGCCACGGCGGAACACGTCATCGGCGGGAACAACAAGGGAGCGTCTACAACATTAACGGGAAACACCAACGTTACCGTCAAGGATAACGCCATCGTGGCGGGAGCCATCATCGGCGGGAGCACCTCCGCCCACAACGCCGTCACCACCATCACGGGCAACACGAGCGTGCTGGTAACCAATGTCCAATATTCCAACACGGCCCAGAACCTGGATGGGGGACTCTCCAACTCATACATCATCGGAGGAAGCTCCTGGTCAAGCAATACCACTTCCGGAACAACGATTCAAGGCAGCACGTCGGCTACAATCAACCTGAACGGAATCACGCTTTCCGGAACAGAGGAACACAACAGCTTCGTCAAAACAATCATTGGCGGCAGTTATGGCAATGTAAACAACGCCGGAACGGTCAACAACATCAACGGAGACACCTCCGTTTCCATCATCGGCAGGGAAGGAATCACCTTCACGGGGGACATCATTGGGGGTTCCTTTGAAAATTCAGGCCAGGCCCAATACACGATTAGAGGAAATTCCTCCATCTCCATTAGCGGAGGCTCCACCTTCACCGGCAACATCTACGGTGGCTCCTACTCCAAAGTGCCAGGAAACACAGGCAGCACCATGACCACTGCAGGCAATATCACGGTAGAACTCGGAACAGGCACCTACCGGGGAAACATTTATGGAGCAGGAAATAAAGGCACGGCAGGAGGCGACGTCCTCGTCTCCCTGACGGGAGGAAGCGTCTTCAGGGCGGAAGGACAAGACGGAGGCATCACCGTCGGCGGAAGCGCCGGAGCGGCGGTCGAAGGAAACAGGACGCTGGAGCTCAAGGGAACCTTTGGAAACGGGGACTTCCAAAACGTCACCTTCACCCGGTTTGATGAAATCAATATCGCGCAGGAAGGAGCCTCGGCCACCATCTGGGCGCTGACCGACAGCCCGTCCCTGACCAAAACGGGAGCGGGAACCCTGACGCTGGGGGCAGACGCGGCAGGAGCGGAAACCATCCTTGACGGAACCACGGAAGGAATCACCATCACGGAAGGCAGCCTGAACCTCTCCGGAGCCGGCGGCAGCCATATGAAAGGAACGTGGAACATCGCCTCCGGCTCCCGCCTCACCGGAGTCAGCGGAACCGTCACCGTGGGTGGGGAAAACGGTCTGGACAGTCTGTCCATTGCCCTGGGAACGGAAAACATCGGCCAGGACACGCAGGCGTCTGGCGCCGTCATCAGCAACGGCAGCGGAACGGGAAGCGACCCGAACCTGTCCATCGAGGGGAAAGGGCTGACGCTGGACCTGAGCAACGACGCCGTCGTCAACCTCCTGTTGGATCACAAAACCGACGACTCCTCCAGCTACCTGACCCTGACCAGCGGAACGCTGACCGTCGGCAACCTGGGCGACATCGCCTTCACTACCGACCTTCTGTCCAACTACGGCATCCGGATCACCGGAACGGACGGAGGCAGCCTGGTGCTCAGCGGAGCGGCCACCGGCCTCTACCGCGTGCAGGAAGAAGGAGGAAACGCCCATGAAGTCAACTCCTATCAAACGCTCTCCGGCTACGCCGGCGTCGTCATCGGCGGCGGCCAGACCCTGACGGTCAACCTGGCCGGAGCCCCGGGCGAAGCCGACGGACAGGGAGCTAAAATCAACAACCTGATGGGAGCCACGGGCAGCAGCCTGGCCGTCAACAACACCGGAGACGGCACGGCCGTCGTCATCCTCAACAACAAACAAATGACGACGGGAGAAGACGACATCGACCCGGCCGGCCAGGACACCGTCATGGGCGGCAGCATCACGGGCGGCAGCAACGTCACCTTCATCAAGGAAGGAACCGGGACGCTGACGGTCGGAGGAACGATGGACGTGGAAACCCTCGCCCTGCGAGAAGGAAACATCATCCTCAACGGCACGGAAAACTCCCTGGACACCCTCACGCTGGAAGGAGGAGGCCTGACCATCAGCGGCAACGCCGAAATCGAAACCATCACCGGCACGGAAGCCGGAGGAACCCTGGCCATTCAGGGAACTCTTGACCTGACCGGAACAAGCAGCATCAACAACGGAGCCATCACCGGAACCGGCTCCCTCCGCATCCGGGAAGGAGCGGAACTGGCCCTGGGCGGAGAATCCCGGCTGGACGGAACCTCAGTCACCGCCGACGGCACGCTGACCCTCACCGGAACGGAATCCGGCGCCATCAGCGGCCTCTCCGGAAGCGGCGCCCTGTCCATGAACGGAGGCAGCCTCTCCATCTCCTCGGCGACAACCTCCTCCGGAACCTTCTCCGGCACGCTGGCAGGCAGAGGCGCCCTGGACATCTCGGGCCAAGCCACCCAATACCTGCAAACCGGCAATAAGGACTACGACCTCGCCGTCCGTGACGGAGGCGTCCTGGTCCTGAAAGGCACTTCTGACGCCCCCGCGCTTGATTACCGTAATGTTGCAGTAGGTTCTGCCGGCACCCTGCGTATTGAAGCCATTGGACATGAAGCCGGAGACTCCAATACCTCCTTAAACGTCGGCAGCATTGATTTTCAAAGCGGCTCTACGACGGAATTCGTTTATAATTTAAGTGCGTCTGATCCTTTCGGCTCCGCTATGCTGACGGCGGATTCCATCACCATTGGAAATGGGGCGGGATTCTCTCTTGCCAACATGGAAGGCAACACGGGGCTGGGAACGTATGACAACCTGGACGGCGTGGTGCTGATGACAGCAGACACGATTGACGGACTGACGGAGGGGGAATCCATATCCGTGGGGACTTCCGGCCTGTTTGCCGTTTATTACAAGGATGCGACCATGAGCCGGAAGGGCAATCATATTGTGCTGAATGCCACGGTGCAGCAGGACAATATTTTTACACCTGCGGTGAATTCCCATAATTCCGGAGCAGGTTCCGAACTTCTGTGGGAGGCAAAAAATAATCTGGATGCCACTTCCCAGCTTGGGCAGGCGATGCATTCCATCAGCACCATGATTACGGGAGATAATCCCGACTTGGCGGGGGCATCCAGGGCTTTGGCAGCAGTGGCTGGGAGCACGGTCAACGCGCTGGGGACGGCGCAAAGGGACGCCCTGCGCGACCAGATGGGCTGGATCAGGAACCGGACCACCCTCATGGGCGTCAACCCGGCCTACGTCAACGACGACCTCCCCCGCTTCCACATGTGGATGGAAGGCACGGGCTCCTACGCCAAACTCGACACCCGCGGGGATGAAAGCGGCTACCAGCTCACCACCTGGGGAGGTACGGTAGGCGTGGACGCGGACCTCAGCGACGGCCTCACGGCGGGAGCGGCCTTCACGGCCGGCTACGGCGACCTGACGGCCAGCGCGGCGGACAGCGCCGACGGGCGCCTGGACAGCTACTACGCCAGCCTCTTCGGGCGCTACCAGAACAAACGCTGGGCGCACACGCTCATCCTGACGGGAGGGTGGAACGACGCGAAACTCAACCGTACGGTCAACTACGGGGAAGGAAGCTACGGGACGCAGGGAAGCACCAGCGGGTGGGGCCTTGGAGCGATGTACGAACTCACCTGCGACGTATACCTCAACGAAAACCGCAGCAGCGTGCTTCAGCCGCTGTTCAACGCCTCGGTGGTGACGACGCGGATGGACGGCTATGAAGAAACGGGAGCGGGCAACGCGGGCCTGAACGTCGGCCGGCAGGACTGGACGACGGGGACGCTGGCGCTGGGCGGCCGTTGGATGGGTCTGGTGGGCAGCAACATCTTCGGCCGGGAATCGCTGGCGGAAATCCGGGTCAACGCGGCGCAGGACCTGGGAGACCGGAGAGGGGAAACGAACGTCTCCCTGCTGGGCAACCCCGGCTTCGCGCAAAGCGTGAGAGGGGCGAAAACGGGAACGACGGCGCTGCAGCTGGGAGCGGGGTTAAGCGTGCCGGTGGGAACGAAGGGAACCATCTACGTGAACGGGAACGCGGACATCCGTGACGGGTCCAGCTCGGTCAACGGAAGCGTCGGCTACCGCTACGATTTCTAAAAGAAAGAAAAACCAAGGAGAAGGCACCCCACCCACCCCCGAAAAGCCTTCCTCCTGGCCCTTCAGAGCCGTTCCGGAATAATTCCGGAACGGCTCTGAGTTTTTGTTTATCGGAAGATTATTCCTTTGGCCTGTTTCCAAAAAGGATGATTAATTCAAATGACGTTTTACAAGAACAAACGGCCAAGATATCAACATTTCTGTTGCGGAAACCATTGTATCCGGCAGATGATCAATTAGGAAACAATTTCTCATTCATTTCCAGAGGAAACCTGCTCTGTAAAAAAATTTCCAGAAACAAAGATAACATCCGGATGAAGAACAAAAACATCCCGGCCTCTCTATTTGGAAGAATAAACCTGAAGCATGGCGAAAAATAATTTTCCGGGCAGTTTTTCTTTCCATAGCCGGGAATACTCGATTCCCGGTACATTGCATTCTGTTATCCCCCTCCAGTAAAAATAAAAAAGACGGCCTCCATGCGGAGACCGTCCTATGATTAATTTGTCTGCCGGCAGGATGCCTTAAGACCGGCGACGGCGCATCATCAGGGCGGCCAGTCCCAGCAGTCCCAGGGAAGCCGTGGCAGGTTCCGGCACTGAAGCCAATTCTCCCGTCATGGAAGCCGTGAATGTAGAATCATTACCCCTTCCCTGATTTGACTCAACGAATACATAAACGTTTTCAGAAGTCAGTTTGTTTCCGGAAAGATCTGCCGTCACAGTAATCGTGCCGGACGTCGCCTGCGACTCTACCGCCTGCCAGCCATTTTCCGTCTGGTAGGCCAGATAAACCCGATAAGTGCCGCCGGTGGAGGTAGCCAAATCCACTGTGAATGTCAGAGAAGAAAAAGCATCAGCAGAATACCCCGCAGCATCCAGGGAAACTTTGAGGCCTACGCCGGAACCGCCATATCCCCGTCTATTGGTATAGGTCACCGTTACAGAACCGTCTTCGTTCCCAACAGCGCTTTTAAAATAACTTGAGGTTTCAGAAGATGTATTGGCTTTAGATCCGCACCATCCGGAAGAATTCGCCAACCACTCATTCAAGTGATTCGCCATGGCGGAAGGATCGCCACGGTAGGCTTGGAAGGAAGAATTAACATCGCTTCCTGAATCATACCCTGACAGATCAATCTGGACGGTTGCGGCCGTTGCGGAAAGAGCGGCAGCCCCCAGCAATACAATTGTGGTTCCCAGTATTTTTTCCATCGTTTACTAATGTTAGTAACTATAAAACGGAGATAGCGGATTTTGAATCCGAATTTATCGATAAAATATTTATTGTTAAAAAATTACAATAAATAATATATCAAAAATTATAGATAGAATATCGGTAAGAACAAAATATTGATTTCTATAATTTTCTTACCACCAATTTTTTTTATTGATACCGGATTCAAAATCCTATTTGTTGAAGAATCAACGTCTCCCATCCGATCCGATTTTTCAAGACAGACGGGGTCATTAACAAATTCAAAACAGTTGTGCTGACGTTTCCCCTGTAAACAAATCGAAGTCCGTTAAAAAAGAATCCGCGGATTCCACTGGCACCAACAAACCCGTTAACATTGCAAATACCGGTATCAAGAAGAATGACGCCGCTATGAACGGCGCATTCCTTCCGCAACCTCAGGGAATGAATGCCGCTGCCGGTGCGCAGGATGCTCTGCTCTTTCGGCCATCCTGGCCGTGAAGCCGAAACGGCAGGCATCATTCATTGTCCATGAAATAGGCCTGCAAAATACAAATGATATGCAGGACAATAGGAACGAGTGCAAAGATGAACCAATACAGGAGGCCGTAAGCCGCACCTACCACCAGGAACCAGAGAATGGCCTGGACAAAGTGGCCCTTGTACAACTGGCCGAGGCCGGGAATAAATAGGCTTAAAATGGCTGCTAAAAAAGATTTCATATGCTGGCTTGGTAAGAAATGGCCGCACGGGAAAAGGTTCGCGTGCCTGTACCAGTTGAGAGCCTTCCTTCTTCCCTCACGTTCAATCTCCCGGCGCAACCCCTGTCATGAATGACGGTTTTCCCGGAGCGAATGAAGCCGACGCGGCAGGGAACGGGAGGCAGTCATGTTCAAGTCTTGACCGCCGCATGGGCTATGTTACCCTCCCCGCGCACAGGGCACTCATGTTAGAAGGGTAGAGACCACCATGTCCATTGAACTGACTCGCAATTTCTCCATTATCGCTCACATCGACCACGGAAAGACCACCCTTTCCGACCGGCTGCTGGAAAAGACGAATACCATTTCCGAACGGGAGAAGCAGGATCAGCTTCTGGACGCCATGGATCTGGAGAGGGAAAAGGGCATCACCATCAAGTCCCACCCCGTTACCATTTTCTACAAGGCCGGGGACGGAAAGACTTACAAGCTCAATCTTCTGGATACGCCGGGCCATGTGGATTTCTCCTATGAAGTGTCCCGTTCCCTGGCGGCATGCGAGGGAGCCCTTCTTATTGTGGACGCGGCCCAGGGAGTGGAAGCCCAGACACTTGCCAACATGCACCTGGCCATGGATCTGAACCTGGCCATTATCCCCGTCATCAATAAGATTGACCTTCCCAGTGCCAACCTGCCCAAAGTATACCGCCAGCTGGAGGACATCGTCTGCATCCCCCATGAGGAAGCCATCCATGCCTCCGCCAAGATGGGCATCGGCATTGACGATATTCTGGAAGCCGTTGTTCAGCGCATCCCTCCGCCTGAAACGGAACAGGACGGCCTTCTGCGCGCCCTGGTGTTCGATTCCGTTTACGACGCCTACCGCGGCGTAGTCTCCTATGTGCGCGTCATTTCCGGCAGCGTGCACCGCGGCATGAAAGTCAAACTTTTCGCAACGGACGAAGTGTATGAAGTGAAGGAAGTGGGTATCTTCACCCCCAAAATGACCCGAACGGATTCCCTGGAAGCCGGCGACGTAGGCTACATCATCGCCAACATGAAATCCGCGGCGGATGTCAAAATCGGGGACACGTATACGGATTACATGCGCCCCTGCCCATCCCCCCTGCCCGGTTTCAAGGAAATCCGCCCCATGGTCTTTTCCGGCATTTATCCGGTGGATTCCTCCGATTTTGAAGCCCTGAAAGCGGCCATGGCGAAGCTTCAGATTAATGACGCCGCTTTCTCCTTCCAGGCGGAATCTTCCGTAGCTCTGGGCTTCGGGTTCCGTTGCGGCTTCCTTGGCCTGCTCCATATGGAAATCATCCAGGAGCGTCTGCGCCGGGAATTCAACATGGATATCATCTCCACCTACCCCTCCGTGATTTATGAGGTCACCAAGACCAATGGAGAGGAAATCAATGTGGACAATCCCAGCCTGCTCCCGGAACCGCAGGAAATTCAGGAAATCCGGGAACCTATCGTCAAGGTGTTCATTATGCTTCCTGGGGAATACATCGGGGATATCATGCAACTTGTCCTGGAAAAACGCGGCAGCGTGGACAATACGGAGACCATTGACGATATGCGCATAATGCTCACCTGCACCGTTCCTCTGGCGGAAATTCTGGTGGATTTCAACGACAAGCTCAAATCCATGACGCGAGGCTACGGCTCCATGGATTATGAATACGCCGGCTATCAGGCCGCCAAGCTCATTAAAATGGACATGCTCATCGCCGGGGAACCGGTGGATGCCTTCTCCATGATTGTTCACCAGGACAAGGCAGCCTCCCGCGGCAGGGAACTGGCGGAACGCCTGAAAAACGTCATTCCCCGCCAGCTCTTCACCGTCGCCATTCAGGCCTGCATTGGCGGAAAAATCATTGCCCGGGAAAGCATCTCCCCCATGCGCAAGGACGTGACGGCCAAATGCTACGGCGGGGACGTCACCCGCAAGCGCAAACTTCTGGAAAAGCAGAAGGAAGGCAAAAAGCGCATGAAGGCCATCGGAAAAATCAACATTCCGCAGGAAGCGTTCATCAAGGTGCTGAAAACGGGGGATTAACCCATTTTCTTCCCGGCTTTATATCGTTTTTCCGTTTGAATATGGGAAAACAGTTTATTTGCAGGGAGAATATATTGGCTATTTTGGAAAACAGGGTATTACTCGCGTTTTAATCGGCAGATTTCCTTCCCATTACTCTGATGATAGAGAGTATAACAAGGAACTGTTTCTGTTTTCCCGGGTTCTCGCGGCCTGCGTTTTGGTGAGCATTCATGCCCCGGCTAAATGAGCCACTTCACGTGGTCCTTCTTCCGTAGCAAACATTCGTTCAAAAGCGCCAGAAACAGCCTTTCCATCAGGATTCAATGGATGAAAATGGACCATGAGACACTTCCTGCACTACTTCCCCAACCATTCCCGGGAGGAGGAATGCTACATCAGGCTGCCGGCTACCGGGAAAAGGAGGAAATCGACGAGCTGATCTACCGGACCGTGGGCCGCGTTCCGGAGTCCGAATTCCTGTTCAGGAGAAACCGGGGCAAACGGTACGAAAAGAAGCTGCGCACCGGCAGGGCGAGCCACATCAACGACCGCTACATGCACCCCCCTGGATATCGCCATACGGGACCGGAAGCAGAAGGAACAGGAAGCCAAGAAATACTGAAACCGCTGCGACCGTTGAACAATTCCCGGTTGCGTATTTTTCCCTGTTATGCTATCAGGTCAGTCATGAGTCTGCCCCGGCTGTCCATGTTCCTGTTTGCGTCCGCGGCTCTCTGTTCCTGCGTGGGAACCTCTCCGGAACAGGAAGAACCGAAGGTAAAAAAAAGCCTTTCGGAATACATGCAGGATAACAAGACCAATTCCATCGCCAATGTGCCGACGGGGCTGTTGAGCACTACCCCGAATCAGCAACAGGCCACCCATCTTACCGCCACCACACAGGAGGAAATGACCAGGGCAGACAGCGGGGCCGTCTATTACACGGACGCTCATGACCCGGACGCCCCCATCCCCGGGCTGGAAGAAGCTTTCGCCCAGCGTAAGGAAAACGAACGCTGGATCCAAAGCTATCCCACCGCCCTCCGGGAAGCCCAGAGTACCGGAAAACCCATTCTCATCTGGTTCCACCATTCCGTGGGCAGCCCTCCCAGCAAAAAGCTGGGGGCAGAACTCCTCCATACGAAGGAATTTGAAGACTGGGCGAAAAGGAATGTCGTCCGCGTCTGTTACGACCAGGCGGAAAAATTTGAAAGCGAACCTGTTTACAGGAAGCGCCAGAAGATGCTGGAGTATGTGAAAAAGGCTCCCTCCCTGTTTGGCGTGAGAGGAACGCCCGTGCTTCTGGTCATGTCTCCGGACGGCTCCAAAGTGGATACGTTGCGCGGTTATTATACCGGACAAAACGCCCTTTATTTTGACCAGATCAAGAACAGCGTCAAACTGGCGAAGCAGCAATATGAAGAGTTTAAAAAAACGCTGATTCCCAAAGGCTACCGGGTCTGGACAGGAGTCAACGGAAATACCGTCTTCGCCAAACTTTCCCGTTATTCGGAAAAGACCCAGACCCTCTGGCTTCAGGAGCTGGACGGACACCAGAGCAGAACATCCCTGAAAAAGCTCAGCCTTGAAGACAGAACATGGCTCCTGGAACAGAAAGAATCCCATGAAAACAACGGCCGGAACAAGCGCTCCGGCCCACGTGGCACCTGAACGGCTTTTCCCCTGCCGTCCGGCTGCGGAACGGTTTATTCATGGGCTTCCGCTCCATCCCCATTTTTGTATTGAAATATGAAACTGATGTTTTATTTTTCCTAAAACTCTCTTCCAGCATTTTTTCTTTCGGGGATGTGGTCTTTTCCGTACCGGCAGGAATGCCCTTGCGGACAAATTCCGCCGCTTCCCCCTCTCCAACCATTGCCTGTTTAATTCATGATTTTAACAATGAACCGTCATGCCGCCACCGCCCTGATGCTTGCGGCCTGTCCCCTGTCCGCTTCCGCGGACCAGCCTCAAAAGCAGACGCCGGACCAGCGCCCCAACATCGTGGTCATTGTCACCGACGACCATTCCTACCAGACCCTGGGCACCTGTGAAAAGGATTCTCCCATGCCTTATCCAAACTTCCGCAAACTGGCGGACGAAGGCATGGTCTTTGACCGGAGCTACTGCGCCAACTCCCTGTGCGGACCTTCGCGGGCTTGTATCTACACTGGCCGCCACTCCCATATGAACGGGTACCTCTTCAACGAACATGCGGCTCCCTTTGACGGTTCCCAGCCCACTTTCCCGAAAATGCTCCAAAAGGCCGGTTACCAGACGGCCATTGTCGGCAAGTGGCACCTGGAAGCCATCCCGCCGGGCGCCAAGGGAGATACGTCCAAATATGAATCCGACCCCACCGGATTCGATTACTGGGAAATTTTCCCCGGCCAGGGCAACTATTTCAATCCGGATTTCATCACTCCCGGCAAGGACGGCAAACGCGTGGTGAAAACGGAACCCGGCTATGCCACGGAACTGGTCACGCAAAAAAGCCTCAAATGGCTGGACCAGAGGGACAAGGACAAACCCTTCATGCTCGTCGTGGGCCACAAGGCACCCCACCGTTGCTGGTGCCCCTCCATTCAGAATCTGGGCCGCGCCAAACAGTATGCGGACGCCATTGACCCGCCCGCCAATCTGGAAGACGATTTTGCAGACCGCCCGGAATTCCTGAAAATGACGGAACAAACCCTGCTCAACCATTTCAACGTATGGTCTGACGAGCACCTGATCAAGGAGGTGGTCCCGGAAGACATCCAGAAAATGCTTTCCTGCCCGGAATCCAAGACCCTGCATACTCAGTATGACTGGGAAATGCCGGAATGGGTGCGCATGGACCCGCAGCAGAAGGAAGCCTGGTACAACTACCACAAGGCCCGTACTGTACAGCTTGTCAAAGATATTAAAAACGGGAAAATCAAAACGCAGCGCGACATTTTGCTGCGCCGCTGGCGCCATTATATGGAAGACTATCTGGGCACCGTTCTTTCCGTGGACGAAAGCATCGGCCAGATCATGGACTATCTGAAACAGAACGGCCTGGACAGGAATACGCTGGTGCTCTACTGCGGAGACCAGGGATTCTACATGGGCGAACACGGCCTGTACGACAAGCGCTGGATTTTTGAAGAATCCTTCCGCATGCCCCTCATCATGAGATGGCCTGGCCACATCAGGCCGGGCGTGCGCTCCTCCGCCATGGTGCAGGAACTGGATTATGCTCCCACTTTCTGCGACGTGGCCGGGGTAAATACCAAGGAAAATATGAATACCTTCCAGGGCCGCAGCCTCACTCCCCTGTTCAAGACCGGAGAACATCAGGATTTCAAAAACCGTTCTCTTTACTACGCTTTTTACGAAAATCCGGGTGAACACAACGCTCCGCGCCATGACGGCCTGCGCACGGACCGCTACACGCTGTCCTATATCTGGACCAGCGACGAATGGATGCTCTTTGACAACCAGAAGGACCCGGCCCAAATGCACAACGTCATCAACAAACCGGAATATGCGGAAACCGTGAAAGAACTCAAAACCCTGTACGGCAAGCTCCGCAAAGACTACCAGGTACCGGAAGGCTTCCCCGGGGCCACCGGCAAACTGGCCGTCAAGCCGCAGTGGGACTGCGCTCCCTCCAGAGATTGACGCCGCCATTCACCGTTCCTCCCGAAACAGGTTGTCCGGAACACGCCATTGACGACGGAGGGACAGGGTTTAAATCCTCACACAAACAACAACCATTACTATACGGCGCCGCATGAAATCAATTTTGCTAGCCGCAGCGTTCCTGGGTTCCCTCTGCTGGGCCGGAACCAATCCCTACAACATTATTCCGGAGCCCGTCAACGTGACGACAACTTCCGGAACTACCAAAAACATCAAAATCATCCATGAGCAAAAAGTCGCCGGACTGGGCAATGAAGGGTATGCCATGAAACTGACGCCCGGCGGCGTGGAACTCCGTTATACCACGCCCAACGGGAAGGCCATGGCCATGGCGACCCTGTTCCAGCTCCAGGACCAGCTTTCGGATACTCCTGAGGGCCTTCCCTGCGGCAGCATCCAGGATTCCCCCGACTTCGGCTGGCGCGGCATGATGGTAGACGTAGGCCGCTACCACTATCCCATGAAGGAGATCTACAATTTTGTGGACGCCATGCATTATTACAAATACAACGTCCTGCATCTCCATCTGACGGAAGACCAGGGCTGGCGTCTCCCCGTGCCGGGCTACGACAAGCTCCGCACCATCGGCGCCGTCCGCCCTTCCGCTCCGGAAAACCAGAACAATTCCCTGCTGGCCAATGAAGGCATGTATACCAAAAAGGAACTCCAGGACCTGGTAGCCTACTGCAAAGCGCGCGGTATCCAGGTGCTGCCGGAAGTGGAAATGCCGGGCCACAATATGGCCCTGGCCGCGTCCTATCCCGAATTCTGCTGCAACACCAAACGGGCCCAGGTATGGACGCACGGCGGCGTTTCCTCCAAGCTGATTTGCCCGCAGAAACCGGCCACCAAAAAGTTTCTTAAGGATACCTTCAATACCGTCCAGCAGATATTCCCTTTCCCGTACATCCACATCGGCGGTGACGAATGCCCCATGGGAGACTGGAAGAAATGCCCGGACTGCCAGGCCGCCCGAGCCAAAAAGGGCCAGGGGGATAATGTGGAAGTCCAGATGAGCGATTTCACGAAAAGCCTGACGGCCATGCTCTCCAAGCACCGGAAAAAGCCCATCCTTTGGTATGACATCAACAAGAGCTATTACCACAAGGGGGAAACCGTCATGTCCTGGCTGCCGGGAGAATTCCCGCGTTGCATTGATAAGACGAAGGAACAGGGCATCGACCTCATCGTCACCCCCCAGTTCAAGTACTACCTGGCGCGTACCCAGATGAAATTCCCGGCGGACGACGTGCGTGCCCGGCCCGGCGGAGCTCCCATCCTGCTGAAAGACTGCTACAACTTCGATCCCCGCAACGGACGGGACAAGAATGACGTCAAGCACATCAAGGGAATCAACCTCTGCATGTGGGCGGAATGGATTCCCTCCGGCGAATTGCTGATGTACATGACCTACCCCCGCGCCATGGCTGTTTCCGAAACCGCGTGGGGCAGCCACAAGAACCGTCCAAGCCTGGAAGAGTTTGAAAAGAAAATGGAAACCCACAAGAAACATTTCCAGAAGCGTTTCGGCTATACTCTGGAACGCACTGTGGAAAACAAACCCTACCGGGAAAAATTCATCACCCAGGAGGAAATCGAACGTATTAACGAGAATTATAAAAAGGGCCAGCAAAACGCGGACAAATAGCGTTTCCTTTTCTCTCGCCATCCTCTGATTTCTTCAAAGCCGGGGACGCGGACAACCGCGGATCCCCGGCTTTCTTTTCCCGCTTGACCGGAAAGCCCTCTTCCCTTCTAATCGTTCCGCCATGTTACACCTTTACGATACCCGCACCAGAACGGCCCAGGCCATTTCCCCCATGGATGGAAAAACACTGCGCTTTTACTGTTGCGGCCCCACGGTGTACGGCCCGGCCCACATCGGCAATTTCCGCACTTTCGTGATGCAGGACGTCTTCCGCCGCGTCCTGGAGCTGGGGGGGGTTCCCACCACGCACATTCGCAATCTGACGGATGTGGACGACAAAACTATCCGGGATTCTCAAAAGGCCGGCGTTTCCCTGGCGGAATTCACCGCTGGCTGGGCGGACCTGTTCCACCGGGACTGCGCCGCACTTAATTGCCTGCCACCCCATGCGGAACCCTCCGCCGTGGGCCATATTCCCGAACAGATACGAATGGTCCAAATACTGGTGGAAAAGGGGCATGCCTATGTCTCGGAAGATGGTTCCGTGTATTTCAGAATTTCTTCCTTCCCGGAATACGGAAGGCTTTCCCACCTGGACGAACGTGAACTGGATTTAGGAAAAACCGCCAATACCCGGTCCAACGCGGACGAATATGAAAAGGATTCCGTGGCAGACTTCGTGCTATGGAAGAGCCGCAGGCCGGAAGACGGCGACAACTTCTGGCCCTCTCCCTGGGGAGAAGGCCGCCCCGGCTGGCACCTGGAATGCTCCGCCATGATCCATAAATACTTCGGCAATGACTTCGATCTCCATTCCGGCGGCGTGGATCTGGTATTCCCCCACCATGAAAACGAAGTAGCCCAGTCCCGCTGCGCCTGCGGCGGAGGCTTCGCGCGCCTGTGGTTCCACATCACGCACCTGCTGGTGGACGGCGGCAAGATGTCCAAATCCCTGGGCAACATGTACACGCTGGCGGATTTGGACAAACTGGGCCATAAGCCGTCCGCGGTCCGGTACGTGCTGGCGGGGGGCTATTACCGCCGTCCGTTGAACTTTACCCTTTCCTCGCTGGAAGACGCTAAAGCCGCGCTGAACCGCCTGGCCAAATTCGACACGCAGCTCCGGAACGCCTCCGGAACGGACTCCGTTCCGTCCTATGAGGAATTCTGCGCCGCCCCCCCGGAACCGGGCATCTTCCAGCCGGCCTGGGACAGCCTGAATGATGACCTGAACACTCCGGAAGCCCTGGGCCACGTCTTCAGCGCCATCAGGAAGGCGGATGTTCCCTCCCTGACTCCGGAGGAAGCGCGCCGCATGCGGAACGCCTTCCACTTCATTCTGGCCGCTTTCGGCATTCTTCTGCCGGAAGAGGAACAGGCGGAAGCGCCGGAGAACGTGCGCACCCTGGCGGAACAGCGCTGGCAGGCCAGGCAGAACCGGGACTGGGCGGAAGCCGACCGCCTGCGGGCGGAAGTAACGGCGCTGGGCTGGACCATCAAGGACCGCAAGGACGGATACGACCTGGCGCGCAACTGAACGGCATGGACGCTTTCTCCCCTATCCCCAACCACACGGGCTTCACGGCCAGGAGCCTGTTCACGGATGCGCAGGGAACCCTGAAGGACGGAGCCTTCGCCAACATGGAACCCGGAGGCGGCGGCCCTCTTTCCCCGCACCGCCACGCCCACGCCCATTTATTCATTGTCACCCGCGGAACGGTCGTTATCCTGCTTGACGAAGAGGAAAAAACGGTCCGTGAGCATGAATCCCTGCTCGTGCCCGGCGGCGGCCGTCATGCCGTCTGGAACAGGAGCGCGGAACCGGCGGAAATCGTAGGCCTTACGCTGGAAGCCGCCCGCGCCCCCCAACTACCTACAACCCGATGAACTCCCGCCAACGCACGCTGGGCCATGCCGCCGCCCTGATGACCATCCTGATCTGGGGGACCACCTTCGTGTCCACCAAGGTGCTTCTCCGGGACTTTACCCCCGTCACGGTGCTCTTCACCCGCTTCGTGATCGGGTACGCTTTCCTCTGGTGCCTGAAGCCGCGCCTGCTTCCGCTCTCCGGCTGGAAAAAGGAACTCCTGTTCGCGGGAGCGGGCCTCACCGGCGTCACCCTGTACTTCCTGCTGGAAAACATCGCCCTGACGTACACCTTCGCCTCCAATGTGGGCATCATCGTGGCCGTGGTGCCTTTCTTCACGGCTCTTCTGGCCCACTTCCTGCTGAAAGGGGAGGGCTTCTCCCGCCGCTTCTTCCTGGGCTTCGCCGCCGCCTTCACAGGCATCTTCCTCATCATGGCGAACGGCGCCTTCGTGCTGGAACTGAACCCGGCGGGGGACGTGCTGGCTCTGGGCGCGGCCTTCGTCTGGGCGGTCTATTCCATCCTGATGAAAAAAATCGGCGTCAACACGTCCAACATGATCATCTGCACGCGCCGCATCTTCTTTTACGGCATCGTGCTGATGATTCCGGCCCTGTTCGTCCTTCCGGTGAACATGGACTGGCATCTGATGGTGAAGCCCGTCAACGCCCTCAATCTGCTGTACCTGGGCCTGTTTGCCTCCGCCCTGTGCTTCCTCTCCTGGAACCGCGTGGTGGAAATCCTGGGAGCCGTCAAATCCAGCGTGTACATTTACATGGTTCCGGTCGTGGCCGTAGTGGCCTCCGCCATCATCCTGGGGGAACGCCTGACCTGGATATCCCTGACGGGGATTCTCCTGACCCTCTGCGGCGTCACGATTTCCGAGTACAGGAAAAAAACGCGGAAGAGCGTCAGAGAAAAGGGAGAAAAGCCCGTTCTGCAAAAAGGCTGATTCCCCCTGCTTTCCGGAATCATGCTGTTTTTTCCAGGAAGAAAAACGGCTGGCGAATATTCCCGGACGGAATGCCTCCGGCGTTGCAACGCTTTCCGCCCCCAGAGGATGGCTGTTAGCGGATTAGATATCCGCAGACAACAAAATTTTTTGAAAAAAAACGAGTTTCACCGCGGGCAAAGGGGAATAATCAGAAATACGTTCAAGATGCAATGAAGTTCCGTATTCATGAATCATTGAGGATGTGTTCCATCATTCACTTCCATTTTCCCTTCTCCGTTACCGGATATCTAATCCGCTAGTATGGCGCGCATGAAAAAGCTCCTTTCCATCCCAGCTTTTTTACTGTGCATTTCCGGGGTACAGGCGGCAACGACATTGTATGAAACCCAGTTCCGCCAGACCGCCATCAATGTGGACAGTGACTTTCTGGACGGCGCTTCCGTCTCGCTCACCAATCCTTCCACATCCCTTTCCGGCAATTTGGCCGCGGACCTCCTTGTCCCCAATGTCCAAATGCAGAATAACAACGCCGGATGGACCGTTACCTTTTCCTTCACGGCTACGCAGGACATCATCATCTCTTCCCTGAACCTGGGCTTCCAATTCGTCACCGGTACCGGAACACGGCACGGAAACACAGATTCCAAAACGGGAACCGCTACCGTCACGCTGGCCGCCGGAGATTCCTCTGCCACGGCTGATCTGAGCTTCGAACGCGTCCAGGCCGACAAGAACGGCACGCCGACAGCGGACATCCAGCAAGCCTCCTTCAATACCCCGGTCACGGTCAAGGCGGGAGAAACCTTTACCCTCACCGTGAACGCCAAGGCACCCAACACCGGGGGCACCTTCCTGGGGCTTTCCCAACTGGCCCTCCACGGGGACGCAGTGCCGGAACCGGCCACAGCCTCCCTCGGACTGCTCGGACTGGCCGCCCTGCTCCTGCGCCGCCGCGTATAAGCGGGAGCATCATTTAATCTCTGCTTTATTCCTTTACTAAAACAGGACCGTCCCCCACCGGGAAACGGTCCTGTTTTTTTAAATAAAAATCCGCTCAATTTCCGGAAACGTTTCTTTCCGCCTCTTCTTCAATACGGGCTTCCGTCTCTTCAATCTTTTCTGAAAGATCGGCCCACTGCGTAAAACAGGTTTCCAACTGGCGGTCCGCCTGCTGGAACCGGGTGGTGAGCTCCATGACGGCCTCCGTATCAGCCGCCACCTCCGGACGTTCCAACTGGGAGGCGATCTCCGTCTTTTCCGTTTCCAGACGCGCTATCTCCGCTTCCAACTGTTCCAGTTTTTCCTGGAGGGGACGGAGCAGGCGCGCCTTTTTCTGGCGGATTTCCGCCTCCATGCGCCTGCGCGCCTTGCGGTCCGCCCCGGCTCCCGGGTCAGCCGCTCCGGAGACGGCAGACGCAGCGGAGGAAGCCAGAGCCTGGTCCCGCTCCACCTTCTCCAGATAATCGGAAACGTTGCCTATGTAAACGCGCGGTTTCTCTCCCGGCACGAATTCCAGCACCTTCGTCACAATGGGGTCCAGGAAGCTGCGGTTGTGGGAAACGATGCAGTAGGAACCCGGATATTCGGACAGCGCCTGCTGAAGCACCTGCTGGGACTGGATGTCCAGGTGGTTCGTCGGCTCGTCCAGAATCAGGAAATTGGCCGGATGCAGCAGCATGCACACCAGCGCCACGCGGGAGCGTTCCCCCCCGGAGAGCACGCCCACGCGCTTGTGCACGTCGTCCCCCCGGAACAGGAAGCAGCCCAGCAGGTTCCGCACCATGGGCGCGGATTCCCGCGTAGCGGCCGCCTCCACGCATTCCAGGACCGTTTTTTCCGGGTCCAGGTCATCGGCATGCGTCTGGGAGAAAAAAGCGATCTGCGTGTGGCGCCCCATCGTCACGCTCCCGGAGCTGGGCTCCTCCCCGCCGGAAATGAGGCGGGAAAACGTGGACTTGCCCGCTCCGTTCACCCCCACAATGGCGATGCGGTCCCCCTTTACGATTTCAAAATCCACATCCTCAAAGACGGAAATGGAGCCGTACCGCTTGGAAACCTTTTCCAGCCTGACCACGGAATGCGCGCCGGCAGGCGGGGTGGGAAAATGAAAATTCATCACGGCGTCATCCTCCTCCACCTCAATCAGCTCCACCTTCTCCAACTGCTTGATGCGGGACTGCACCAGGGAGGCCTTGGTAGCCTTGTAGCGGAACCGGTCGATGAACTCCTTCGTCTTGGCGATTTCCCGTTCCTGGGCCTTTTTCTGGCGCAGCAGAATCTCCTTCCGCAGCACGCTTTCCTTCAGGAAATAGGAAAAATTGCCCGCGTACTCCTCCGCGCGCCCGTGGTAAAAGGCAATCGTTCGGGAAACCAGGGAATCCAGCAGCGCGACGTCGTGGGAAATGAGGATGATGGCCCCCCGGTAGGTGCGCAGGTACTGTTCCATCCACCGCTGGGATTGAATGTCCAGGTGGTTCGTGGGTTCGTCCAGCAGCAGCACTTCCGGTTCCCGGAGCAGCAGCTTGGCCAGCGCAATGCGCATCTGCCAGCCGCCGGAAAATTCCCCGCAGTCCCGGTCAAAGTCCCGGTCCTTGAACCCCAGGCCGCGCAGGATGGACTCCGTGCGGGGGCGCAGCCGGGCGGAATCATGGGCGTGCAGCACCAGCTCCAGTTCCCCGATCTCGTTGAGCACTTCGGAATAGGCGGCGGAACGGGGGTCCAGTTTCTCCATCTCCTGCGTCAGGGCGTCAATGCGCTCCTGGAGGTCCATCAGGTCCGCAAAGGCGGACATGGCCTCGTCAATCAGCCTGCGCCCGCGGACATGGATGCCCTCCTGGGGCAGATAGCCCACCTGGGAGTGCCTGGACTTGATGATGGAGCCGGAATCCGGCTCATTCAGGCCGGCCATGCACTTCATCAGCGTGGACTTGCCCGCGCCGTTATGCCCCGCCAGGGCAATTCTTTCCCCATCCTCCACCGTGAAGGAAAGATCATTGAACAGGACGCGCGCGCCGTACTGCACGCGCAGATTTTGAACGGCCAGAACCATGTACCGAATGAGTAGAGAGAGGAAGGCGGCGGAACGCGGCGTTGCATCGCCTGTTCCGCCGCCAGGAAAAGCCGGATAAGCTTATTTGTCCAGAACCTTGTTCCACGCGGCGATGCGGTCGGCCTGCTCCGTGAACAGATCATCCGCGCCATCTTCAATCGTGATACCGGAAATGGTATCCCCCTGCCCGATGGAATCCACCACGTCCTGGCCTTCCGTCACCTTGCCGAAGACGGTGTGCTTGCCGTTCAGCCAGTCGGTAGGTACATGCGTGATGAAGAACTGGGAACCGTTGGTGCCGGGGCCCGCGTTCGCCATGGAAAGCACGCCGGGGCCGTCATGCTTGAGGTCCGGGCGGCACTCGTCCTCAAAACGGTAGCCGGGGCCTCCCATGCCCGTGCCGGTGGGGTCGCCGCCCTGGATCATGAAATTCGGAATCACGCGGTGGAACTTGAGGCCGTCATAGAAGCCCCTGGAAGCCAGGTTCAGAAAGGAAGCCGCCGTCACGGGCGTCTTGGAAGCGAATACCGTCAGCTTGATGTCGCCCTTGGAAGTGTGGATGGTGATATTCTTGTCAGTTGCCATGGGTGCATGTTAAACGCGCGGAAAGGCATGGTAAAGACTGTATTGCGTGCTGCCGCCGGGCCTGCGCCCCCATTTCTCCGCCGGCCTCTTTTCCTCCTTTTCCATGCCGGGCAAGGAGGCCGCCCCCGCGGCGCCTACCTGTCATGACGGGCCCTAATGACAGGAGGAACGGTTGATTTTCTACCGGAAAGGGCCGAATTTGAATGATATGAGCGAAGAATTGGTAGAAGAATTCGTTACGGTTGAATCCATCTTTGTCCGTGGGCGCAACTGCCTGGCGCTGAAGGCGAAATTCTCTCCCCTGTTCACAGACTACTACCTTCATCTCATGCAGTACGGCCTGCGTAACGAGGAACCCTACGACAGCCTGCTGAAAGAGCTGATGGCCTACTTCACCCTCTACATGGTCGCGCGGCCCTGGGCGGAACAGCACGCCTGGACGGTCAACCTCAGAACGCCCGCCGTAGCCAACCTGTTCGTTACGGGCTCCTCCCTGACGGAATCCGTAGTGGGGCGCATCTTCACGCAGGACATCAAGGAGCCTGAGGAAAACACGCTGTACTCCACCCTGCTCCGCAAGGGCTTTGAACCGCGGTACTCCGTCGTCCCCATTCCGGGAACCTCCCCCGCCCGGTGGGTGGAGGAATTCTACAAGCAGAGCGAACAGAGAAACGCGCGCTGCATTGAACTGCCGGATGAATGCTACACCATGGTAACGGCCCAGCCGGACGCGGATGAAGAATGGCTGAATTCCCTAACCCGGGAAAAAATGGCCCATCTGGAAGAGGATGAAGATACCCGAGTACTGGAAACGCGCCGGTTCCGCTTTTACTGCGGCTGCACGCTGGACCGCATCCTGCCGACGCTCAAGGCGCTTCAGGAAAGGGAGGAAGACCTGTTCCAGGGGGAAGAGGCGCTGGAAGTCACCTGCCCCAGGTGCGCCGCCATTTACCGAGTGACGAAAGAAAATCTGGAAGATTGAGACATACATGATTTCTTTCTGACAATTAGCCTTTTCGGCAACGAATTTCGTGCTTAAACTTTCCCCGTGCCGACTTGTCCGAAGTGTTTACATAATTTCCACCGCGGGGCGGAATCATTGTGCCCTCACTGCGGCTTTTCCCTGGAAAACCTGGACAAGAAATACGGCAGGGACTCCATCCCCTACCGCCGCGTATGCGACAACGCCGGCGCCCTGCGGCAGCAGGACCGCGTAAAGCTGAACGCCCTGCTGGAAAAACTGGAGCGCCGCATTCCCCCCGTCCTCCTTTCCGTCTATTTCCCCAACATTCTGGAGCCCTTTTCCCTCATTCCCCACAGCTTCTGGGTGATGAACCACCTGACGGTGGACGAAGCCGGCTTCCCCAGCCACCAGGGCCCGCTGGACCCCCAGTGGCTCCTGATTCTGGTACTGGACGTGCGGACGGACACGGCCTGCTTCATGTGGGGGTATGAACTGGATCCCTACGTAGAGCCGGACCTGATCAACAAATCCATCATGAAGGCCCGCATCCCCCTGCGGGAAAGCATGCTGCTCCAGGCCGTGGGCTCTATCATGAAAGACGCCGTCCAGCTCGTGGCCCGGAAGGCGCGCTCCAAGGTCAGGCACCCCATGCGCTACGGGTTGACGCCCCCTCCCCCCGCAAACCGGAAAGGAGGCGGCCTATGAGATTCCTGCTGTTCCCCTTCATGCTGGCGGCGGCCATGTGCGTGGCCCCGGCGCAGGAACTCCCCGCCCTTAAATGGAACGCCCGTGACCAGCAATCCCTGATGAAGGGCACCTGGTGGGAAGCCAACGCACCCCTTCTGCCCCCTGTGGATGCGGCTGTGGCCCCTTCCGCCTCCGTCCCGGAACCCTCCGCCAATGCAGACTCCCCCGCTGTGGACCCTGTTCCGGAGGATTTCACGGACGTCAACGAATACTTCCTTCCGGACTACATCCGCACCTCCACGGGCCTGATCGACCCCCAGAAGCTTCTCACGGAAGTGGAGAGCAATGACGTCATTGAACTCATCAAGCTCATCAAATCCCGTTACAACGTCAACCTGTTCGTCAGCATCTTCGCGGCCGGGCAGAAAGTCCCCCCTTCCGTCAACGCCCCCACAATCGCCCGCCAGATATTCAAAAACAAGGAACGGAACCTGCTCCTCCACTTCCACATGGGGGACATTAAAAGCGCCCAGATCGCGCTGGATCCGGAGTTGAGCGCCCAGCTCGGGGATGCGGGGCGGCGGGACCTCCTGTACCAGGTGAAGCAGGACGCCTCCCGGTTCACCAACCCGCAGGACGAGCTTGTTGAAGCCATGATTTCCCTGGCGCGGAGGACAGAGGCGGACATGGCCTCCGCCCCCAAGCCTTCCCTGCCCGCGCTGGACCCGGACAACCCCGCCAGCATCCCGGAAGCCAACATCACCATCCAGGAGCCGGAGGAAGCGCGTGAATCCCATCTGCACGCCATGATGAAGGCCTGGATGTCCTTTGCCCTGGCCAATGTGGCCGGCATCATCCTGCACGCCTCCGCACTGGTGGCCGTAGTGGCGCTCTGGCTGGTCTGGAAAAACAAAAGAGTGGTGCGTTTGCTGCCGTCGGAACCGGACAAGCGCCTGGGCGCTCCGCACGGCGCCTCCCAGAGCCGTCCCGTAAACTACTGCATGCAGGACGGCCGTGGACCGGACTCCATCGGCCGCAGGCAGATGCGCCAGCACATGCGCGACGTCTCATGACAGAACCATCTCCAACCCCCGGCATCCGCGCCGCCCTGAACGGCGCGGGAGAACTGGAACTCACCATGGTGAACGCCCCTGCGGGAGCCGTCATCCGGATGGACGTTAATGCGACTTCCCCCCGCATGCTCTGCACGCAGGGCCGCTACCTGGCTCCGGTGCAGGCCCCGCCCGGCACGCGCATCCGCTTCCGCCTGTTCCAGGGGAAGCGCGGTCTGACGGCCCCGGAAACCTTCATCATGCCCGGAGCTCCTCCCGCCCAGCCCGTTCCTTCCACGCTGATTCCCTGCACCCAGAACAGGGACTTCATGATTTACGACTGGGCGGCCCGGCACGAAGCCGCTTGCCGCGCGGTGAGGAAAACGCATCCGGACCTCCTCTTCATCGGAGACTCCATCACGCATTTCTGGGGAGGGCCTCCCGTGGACGAACCGCACCGGGACATCCTCCAGAAATCTCCGGAAACCTGGAGCCTGTGCACGGAGGGAATGAGGGCGGTCAATCTGGGCTTCGGCTATGACCGGGTGGAAAACGCCCTGTGGCGGCTCCGCCACGGCGAACTGGACGGAGCGGCGGACGATGCCGTCTGCGTGGTGCTCCTCGGCACGAACAACCTCGCGGAAAACACGGACGGGGAAATACTCCAGGGCATCCGCGCCGTCTGCGGGGAAATTACCGGAAGGCTGAAAAAGGCCGTCATCATCCTCCAGGGCTTCTACCCGCGCAACAGCGCCCGTAAAGATACCGCGGAACGCATTGCCGCCATCAATCTCCTCCTGAACCGTCTGGCCGCAGAACAGGGCTTCCTGTACACGGAACCGGGCCGCGTCATGGCGGACGCCGCAGGACACGTTCCGGAAAAACTCTCCAGCGACGGGCTGCATCCCTCCGCGGCCGGCTATGAGCGCATCGCCGCCGTGCTGGCCCCCGTCATCAGGCAGGCGGCGGAACGGAAAAAATGACTCCGCCAAGAAACCGGACCCGCTTTCCGGTGTTTTTATTCATGGAAACCTCAGCAGAAACACCATAATGAACGAACAGGACGATACAAAACTCTGGCAGATTCTGGGCCATGCCTCCCAGCCTGCGCCGGGGGATGATTTTGCCCGCAGGGTCATGATGCGTATTGCCGGGGAAGAACACGCCACCGCCGTTCCGGCGGAATCCATCCACCACTTCAAGCGGAACTCCTTCCGCATCTGGGGCGCCGCGGCGGCGGCCCTGGTGGCTGCCGTCATCGGCATTGCAGCCCTGATGGAACCCTCTGCTCCGCAAACGCCCCCCCTCTCCATCGCCACCCTGAACATTGACGATGTGCTGGTGGAAGAAGCCGGTCTGGCTCTGGGCCAGGAAAACCTGGTGGACGCTCTCTGCGTGCTGTCCTCCACGGAAACGGGCGTCATCTCCTCGGACAACATCCAGGACCTCCTTCTGTAACTCCGGAAACGGAAGCATTCTTCGTTCCCGGCCCAGGGAGCGGAAACTCTTCGCCGGGCAAACCGGATTTCTTTCCTCCCCGTCCCGAATCCGCCTTCCTGAAAACCGGTTTTCTCCGCAAACGGGAACACCGGACACCGGAACCGTAGGAACGCCGCGCTGCCCCGGCCCCCACTGTTATAAAGCCTTTTCTCTTCCGGCCATGGCTGTGCCTTCCCCCCCCCCCCGTCTTGCTAGTCTCCATCCGGAACGGAAGGCAGAGTTTCCAAACCCCGGAACTGGCGAAGAAAACGGCCATCCGGAATAGGGGATTTATCCGGCAGGAAGGGCGCAGCTATCAGGCCCGGTAGCTGCTGCACCAATTAACCTATTTGCGAAGAAATACATCCAACTGCAACAACTGTATTAGCTGGTAATGAATGGCATACGCCAATTTTTCATATGAGACGGCCAAAGATTTTTCCCTTTCTTTCGGGCGTTCTGTCCGGATGATACGGCAGATATCCAAAGACGGCCGATTCTTCCAGGAATCGACTCTTATCCCGCATGAGGATTGTTGTTGCCTTCCCTGGAATTTGCCATGTTCATCGTAGAACTAAACGTTTAGTTCGGAAACAAGAAACGATCAGGAAAATGAATAACTATATTCCTCTAAACAAGGCAGTCGGCCCGAAGGTCATCTGCGACGGGTACCAGGCTCTCATCCCTCAGAAGCTCGGAGTCGATGCGATAACGTTCAACTTTGACGGGTCGGCGTGCGAGCACGCCACTTGTCCCGGTGCTCCGGAAATGTTCATCAAGGTCGAAGAAGACGGCCTGTATTATTTCGGCGTAGAGGCCGACGATACGGGCAGCCTTACGATTGCCGGTGAGCAAGCTATAAAAAAGGATGGGACGCAGCCCAACGGCAAGCTGAATATTGAAACCGATTCCAGGTTCCTGAAAGCTGGTTATTACAAGGTGGCCCTGTCTTACGAGAATAATGCCTACGATCCCGTCAGCAACAATGCAGCCGCATTCAATGTGACGATGGACAAGGAACCCATTCAGGCAGGGAAGTATGAAGGCAACTCGACGATGAGGCGGGAATTCTCACCTTCTCCCAAAATCAAGCTGTGGACGATTGAAAAGGAATCCAACATTACCTGTGAACCGTCCAAGAAAGTGGAGCTGGAATTTGAAAGTCCGGAACCCGTCTATTTGGAAGGGCATGCTGACTGCAATGTAAAGGGCATGAGACCTAAGATTTGCGTGACGGTTTGCAAAGATGAAGCGGAAAACGTATGGAAGTGCCGTGTTGTTTCCGTTTCTGCCGGAGCCGAACTAAAGGTGTATCAGGGAAGCTACATTGACCCCTATTTTAATCCTCCTCTCGACGAGGAAGAGGCTATTGAGGCTGTCAACGAAATGAACGGCTACCAGGCACGAGGAAGAGTGGGCACATGGCACACGCCGCAAGCTTCCCTAGCCCATGAAGAACATCACCGCCGTCAATGGGAGGATGCCTACAAGTTCTATTGGAAGGAATCCAAAATACAGGAAATGCTTGAAAAGGAGACTCTCTCCTGCGACGAAGAACCGGACATGGATGAAGCCGTCAAATTCATGCAATCGCTTGCCAATGAAATGGCGTTGGACCTTTGGACAGAAACGTCGGCCTATGTTCTGGCGTTGCCGGATCAGGCCAATGACAGGCCCTATTGCGCCGGACAGGAAGTCCTGAACGAAGCAACCGCCCATGTCATCCGTCTGGCCGACGCGATGGGGTGGAACAATGTACCCAGGTTCATCACAAAGCCCGGTACGATTGAGCCGCCCTGTTTCATGCCTCCGGTCAGCGAAGGGGAAACCCGCAGCATGGCCGTTGCGGAGGAACCGTCCCCCCTGAAGCTCTCCATTGCGGATACTTCCCGGTTCGCGGAAGGCAGGATTACGCTGTGCTTCCGCAACGAAGGAAATGAGCCTGTCCGGATTCCGGACGAAATCAACGACGAAACGTCCAATTTCTTTTTCGTGACGTTGTTGAGAACGGAACAGGGGAAAATGCGCGTTCTGAACAGGGAAATCGGTACCATGACCTTCCAGCGGCCCTTGAACTACCGGGAGCTTGCCCCCGGCCAGGAATACAGCGTCACGATTCCGGTGTTCCTCGATGAAGTCGGGCTGGAAGATTGGAAACAATGTTCTTGTGAACTCGAAACGCGCTACTATAATCAGCAGGGTAAGGATTGTTTCCTGGGGACTCTCCGGGCGACGGCCAAACTCTCGCTGTGATGAAAAAAATCTTCCGGTATTTAGGAATTTTGGTTTGCCTGCCCCTCCATGCAGCGGCATGGGGGGACATGGCCGACAACGGGATTGAATGTTCCGTGGTGATGGAAAAGACCGAGTTTGACGCGAGGGCGGCTTTCCCGGACTTCAAGCTGGTGTTCACGAACAAGGGCGAAAAGACCGTTCGCCTGTTCGACGACTTCTATCCCCTGAAGGATGACGGGCCGCATATTTCCATAGAGATTTTTTCGGAACTGGGAAAAGAGAAAAGGAAAAAGGTAGCAGCATATTACCCTCATTATTGCATTGAACGAGGACGTTTCTTGAATTTTATTACGCTGAAGCCCGGAGAAAAGCATGAAGTGCTCATTAAGGATGCTTATCTGTTGATGCACTATTTTGGGCCTTTACGCCGTCTTCGCAATGGTGAGAACTATGAGTTGGAAGTAATCTTTCGGGATGGGTATGGAGATCCCGGTATTTGGAGGAAGTATGTAGGGAGAGAAAATTTCTCCGTGGTCGATCAATCGCCCTGGAATCGGTAGAGCATTTGCAATTCTCTCTTCGGATTGCTTCCTGTTTTTTCTTCCTTGAATCGATTGTCAAAGCATCCATTTTGTTCTGTAAAAACCTTCGGATTGAACCGGGGTGGTTTCTGGCATAGATCAGAGAATATTCATTTGGCAGTCTTTTCGTGAAGGCGGTCGAAGTTCGTCTTCTTATCACGTCTGAGGCGTGTTGTTGCTGGCCCAGGAACTCTTCATGATTCCCGGTGAACTAAACGTTTGGTTCAGAAACAAAAAACGATCAGGAAAATGAATAACTATATTCCTCTAAACAAGGCTGTTGGCCCGAAGGTCATCTGCGACGGGTACCAGGCTCTCATCCCTCAGAAGCTCGGAGTCGATGCGATAACGTTCAACTTTGACGGGTCGGCGTGCGAGCACGCCACTTGTCCCGGTGCTCCGGAAATGTTCATCAAGGTCGAAGAAGACGGCCTGTATTACTTCGGCGTAGAGGCCGACGACTCCGGCAGTATTACAATAACTGGTGATAAGCTTTGCGAAAAGAAGGGAGATAAACCCAACGGCAAGCTGAATATCAAAACGGCTTCCAGATATTTGAAAGCTGGTTATTACAAGGTTGCCTTGTCGTGGACCAACAACGCCTATGATCCTACCAGCAACAACGCGATCGCGTTCAACGTCACGATGGACAAGGAACCGATTCAGGAAGGGAAATATGAAGGAGATTCCACGATGAAGCGTGAATTTTCGCCTTCTCCCAAAATCAAGCTGTGGACGATTGAAAGGGAATCCGACATCAAATGCGAAGAATCCAAGGAAGTCGAATATGAATTTAAAAAACCGAAAACTACCTATCTTGATGAAGATAACGCCTGCACAACACGAGGAACTAAACCCTCTACCGTAGTAACGGTTTGCAAGGATGAGGCGGCCAAACTTTGGAGGACGCGTGTTGTCGCTGTTTCTGGGGGTGCTGACGTTGTTATACGCACTGGAGGTTACAGGGACGCTACGCTTAACCCTCCCAAGACCGAAGCAGAAGCCATTACAGCAGTTAACTCAATGAACGGCTATCAATCTCGTCCAGGGGTAGGAGCATGGCATACAAAGGAGGCTTCCTCGGCTCATGAGAATCACCATTGCCGACAATACGAAGATGCAGGCAAGTTTTTCTGGAAGCACATGAAGATTCAAGAAAAAATTGAAGAAAAGACTTTTAATATTGAGAATGTCCCCGACATGGATACTGTCATCCAATTCGCGCAAGAATATGCCAACACTTGGACGGAGCGCTTCTGGTTTGAAGTTGATAATTATGTCAGAGGATTACCAGACGATGCCAATGACCGTCCCTACTGTGCCGGACAACAAGCTCTGAATGAAGCTACCCGCCAAGTCATACAACAGGCGAAAGCCAATGGATGGAGCAACGTACCCGATCAAATCACGGAACCGGGAGCTATTGAGCCGCCCTGTTTCATGCCTCCGGTCAGCGAAGGGGAAACCCGCAGCATGGCCGTTGCGGAGGAACCGTCCCCCCTGAAGCTCTCCATTGCGGATACTTCCCGGTTCGCGGAAGGCAGGATTACGCTGTGCTTCCGCAACGAAGGAAATGAGCCTGTCCGCATTCCCGATGAAATCAACGACGAAACGGCTGATTATTTCTTCCTGACGGTGTTGAGGAGCGAACAAGGGAACGTCCGCATCCTGAATGCTGAAACGGGAAAAATCACCTTCAACCGTCCCTTGAACTACCGGGAGCTTTCCCCCGGCCAGGAATACAGCGTCACGATTCCGGTGTTCCTCGATGAAGTCGAGCTGGAAGATTGGAAACAATGTTCTTGTGAACTCGAAACGCGCTACTATAATCAGCAGGGTAAGGATTGTTTCCTGGGGACTCTCCGGGCGACGGCCAAACTCTCGCTGTGATGAAAAAAATCTTCCGGTATTTAGGAATTTTGGTTTGCCTGTCCCTCCATGCAGCGGCATGGGGGGATACGGCTGACAACGGAGTGGAATGCTCCGTTGTGATGGAAAAAACCCGGTTTGACGCGAGAGAGGCTTTCCCGGACTTCAAGCTGGTGTTCACGAACAAGGGCGAAAAGACGGTTCGCCTTTTTGACGACTTCTATCCCCTCAAGGATAATGGCCCGAATATTTCCATATATATCTACTTAAAACTGGGAAACGGGAAAAAGATGGAAAAAGCCATAGCTTGGTATGGAGCCCCATATCTGATAGAACGTAGAGCGAACTCCATACACTTCATTACTCTGGAACCCGGAGAGAAACATGAAGTGCCTATCCAAAATGCCTATTTATTATTGACATATCTCGACTTACTCCGCAATGACAAGAGATACGAGTTGGAAGTAAACTTCTGGGACGGATTCGGAGAACGGGGTGTTCGGAGAAAATATGTAGGGAGGGCAGATTTTTCTTTGGTTGATCAATCGCCTTGGAGGCGGTAAAAATACTGCCTCCTGATGCCGGAAGTAGCTTATACAATCCATTTCGGGCACATGCTCGACTTGTACACCGTCATTCTAGAACACTTATTACCTCTCCTAAAAATCCCATGGTCTCCTGCGCAAAGCCTCCCAAAGTCCCTCAAATCGCTTTCCAGATATAAAAACCCATTTCCGGAACTGGTGGAGAAAACGGCCATCCGGACGGGGAAAATTTCCGCTGCCGACGGTTCCCTTTGACGTGCACGCCCGTATCGTTTACAACGGGCTTACTCCATGCAGGACTTCCTTTCCACCGTTATTCTCCTGTTCATCGTCATTGATCCCGTGGGACTGGCCCCGATGATTCAGGGAATGCTGAAGAAATATTCGGCCGCCCAGCAGAAGGCCATTCTGATGCGGGAGCTTGTGTTTGCCCTGAGCCTGCTGCTCCTGTTCTTCTTCTCCGGGAAATTCCTGCTGGACCTGCTGGGGCTGGAACCGTCCACCCTGAATATTTCCGGGGGCATCCTGCTGTTCCTCGTGGCGCTGGGCATGGTCTTTCCCGCCAAGGACATGCTCTCTTCCGCCGGACGCACGACCGGACAGGACGAACCTTTCATCGTTCCCATCGCCATGCCCCTGATGGCCGGCCCCTCCTCCCTGGCCATCATCATGCTGCACGCCTCCCAGAGCCCGGACAGCATCTCCCAGATGACCTATGCCGGCGCCATCGTGACTGCCTGGTTCCTCTCCGGACTGGTGCTTTTCATCGCGCAGAAGTTCCTGCGCCTGCTGGGGGAAAAAGGGACGATCGCCCTGGAACGTATGATGGGCATGGTGCTCATCATGATTTCCGTCCAGATGTTTATGAACGGACTCGCCGGGTACGGCGTGAAATAGGAAGGCGCGCCGACCATGCTTTGGCTCCTGCACGGTAACCTGGGCTCTCCGGCGGACTGGAAACCCGTCATGGAAGTCCTGCGCGCCGGGGGAGTGGAAGCCCGCGCCCTGAACCTCTGGAAGTACCTGGAATGCTGCCCCAAGAGCCTGAAGGACATGGGGCGCGTGCTGTGCTCTGAAATAGCCGCCCAGGACAAGCACCCCTGGCTCTGCGGTTATTCCCTGGGAGGCAGGCTGGCCATGCAGGCCGTTCTGGCCCATCCCCCCCTCTGGAAAGGCGCCGTATTCGTCAGCGCCAATCCCGGCATGGAGGATGAAACGGCAAAAGCGGCCCGGCGCGCGAAGGACGCAGAATGGGCCGTCAAGTGCCTCTCCGCGCCATGGGAGGATTTTTTGAAGGAATGGGACGCGCAGGGCGTATTTGAAGGCGGCCCGCCGCCTCCGGACCGTTCTTCCCTGAAACCGTGGCGCAAATCCATCTCCCGCGCTTTCATCGACTGGTCCGTGGGCGCCCAGAAAAACCTGGCCCCGCTCCTGAACCAGTCCCCTGTTCCCCAGTTATGGATAGCCGGGGAGCGTGATCCCAAATTCACTGCCCTGGCCCGCCGGGCGGCGGGGGAACAAGCCGTCATCATTCCCCGCGCCGGCCACCGCCTCCCCCTGGAAGCTCCGGCGCGGCTGGCGGAAAGCCTTCAACAATTCATCCTGCAAAACCCATGAACGATCCCAAAATACCGGACGCGGAAGATTTGAGAAAACTGGTGGAGGAAATCGCGCAGACCCACGTCCCCTTCGGCATGTACGGCCCGGCCAAGTACCCGCCCAAGGGGTGCCCGCTGATGGACGTGCCCCAGGAATACCTGGCGTGGTTCCAGGCCAAGGGCTTTCCCAAGGGAAAACTTGGCTGCCTGATGGAACAGTGCCTGCTGCTGAAAGGTAACGGGCTGGATCCTCTTTTTGACCCCTTCCGCAAGGCCAACGGCGGACGGACGAAGAAAAACGCCCGCCGCCGCGTGTGGGATTTTGAGAGCGAATAACCTTCCCCCCGGAAGGAACGCATTCTTCCCGCGTCATCAGGAGGGGGGAACGAGCTTCACTTCCCGCCTTGTCCCGTCCTCTTCCGTGACGGCCAGCACATAAAACACCCGGTCCTCCTTCTTCCCGCGCGTGACGGTAATGGTCAGGCTGCCGCGGGACAGCTTCACGCCATCCTCCGGAACGGAGAAAACGCCCAGCTCTTCCAGCAGTTCAAGCGCCCTGGCGCCGTCCCTCACACGGATGGACTGGCCGTCGCCTGAAATTTGCTTCTTCACCTCCTGCCATGCGGCGGCCAGCTGGCGCGGTTCCCGCTGCTGCATCTCCGCCCGGGAAAGAGGGGGCAGAGCCATGCAGAGCACGGCGGACAGCATGATCAATAGTCTCTTCATGACAGGGAGGCGGCGGGGAGTTGCTTGTTAATGGTGGCCTGGAACTTTTCCAGGGCCTGCATGGCGTGGTCGGAAGCCTTCCGGTCAATGGAAAGCTTCAGCCCGCAGTGGGGGCATTCAATGCCGCCGGACAACAGGTCCGGAATGGTCGTGGGGAAATACACTCCGCATTTGGGGCAGTCAAGCCCCGGAGTGCGCTGGTAGGAATAAGTGGTTTTCTGGTCCATGTTTTTTTCTTTCAATTAGTTATTTTTTCTCCTGGGAGGGAGAATCTTCATAATGCGGCCTGGAGGTCAGCTGGAGGAATTGGGACAGGCCGGAAGGCATGTCCGCCTGCTGCATGGTGACATGGATTTTCATGTTCGCCTGTAGGGAGGAAGAGGAGGAACCCCTCCCGGACTGGGGCGCCAGGGAAGCGCGGAAGTTCAGGCCGTCATCCTGCCCCTTTCCGGCGGAGGAATCCACCTCGCCCTTGTTCAGGGAAAAGCGTTCATCCGGAGCGGAGGCGACCGCGTCAATGATGTTGATGTCAAAGTCAAAGTCCGCCTGCTTGATTTGCAGCAGCGGCAGCGTCACCAGGCTGATGAGCGGCACGCTGACTTTCTTCTCCGCGCCGCCGGAAGCGTCGCTGTCCGTAAAATTGAAGCTGATGAGCCTCAGCGCCCCCGTGGAACCGTCCGCAGGATTGTAGGACTCGAAAGCCAGGGACATGAAATGCTTCATGTAGCGTTCCGTGGACATCGCGTCCGCATCAATCGTCGCGACCAGCGGGGCCGAGATCAACTGCTGCAGGCTCATGATGTGCCCGTTCACCTTGTTGTTTGTAGAATCACTCATAATAATATCACTATTGTGCGGCCAGTCCGGAAACGTCATTCTGCTCCGCCAGGACGGCGGGAACGGCGGCGGGCGCGATGTTGAGGTGAAGCGTCTGGATGGAGTTCTCCGGCATCTTTTTGAGCTTCTCCGTCTCCACCTCCACGTCCACCACCACATTGCTTACCTGCCGGGTGAACGCATACTTTTCCGCAAGCACGTCAATGAAGGAGGAGAGGCCTTCCCGGAGGTTCGTGCGGCACTCCTGCCTGAGGGCGTCCCCCTGGGCACCCTGGAACAGGTCGGCCAGATCGGGATTGTCCATGAATTCCTTCTCCGCCACATCCGCCAGAAGCTCCGCCAGCAATCCCTTGTCCAGTCCGGAGTCCGCCCGCAGGAGGGCCCCCTCATGGCCGGAAACAGCCGCAGTGATCTTCTTCCCCAGGTAGAGGCAGAAATTCCTTTTCCACTGTTCCTCCCTGGCAAGCAGGGAGGAAAAATCACTTCTCGCCTCATCCGCCGGGAGATTGGAGTGCACCACGGCCATCACAATGGAACGGATGGCATACGCAGGCACCCGCTCCGCCAGTTCCTGCTGGAACAGGCTGCACTGCTCCGCATCCAGCACCTGCCTCTCCTCCACCCCGGAGGTTCCCGTCACCGCATACTTCAAATCGAATTCCAGGGACCCTATCTGGGCGCTGGGAAGCTGGAAGCCACGCACACCGCCGTGCTTCCCGTACTGGCGCGCCAGCCCCGCCGCATGGCAGTTCGCCGCGTGCTGCGCTTCGATAATGTCCCTAAGCAGGGATTCGACAATCAGATTCAGACGAGACATGGCTCTGGGATGGAAGAGAAATCGTTATGCTCCGGTTATTGTGCAGGCGTAGCGGCCACGGCCACCTTCCTCTTGAGCTCTCCGGCGCTCACCGTGCAGTTCCTGGCGTCTTCCTTGGAAATCGTGTATTCCTTGCCGGAATCCGTTTTCACAATCTTGGCTTCATTCCCCGCACCGTTATCAAACGGGTCCGTGGCGTCCCCTATCCGGAGAGTGATGGCATCCGGCTCAAACAGGCCTTCCTTGTTCTTGTAGGAGGTCATCAGCTTCACGCTTCCATCGTCCTGGATGGCATGCTGAACCTCCAGGGAACCGGTGGGAGATACCACGGAAATGCTGTTGTTCAGCATTTCCAGCACCTTGGCCATCCCGGCGGGCATGCTGTCCTGTCCGGCATGAACGGCCACGTCCATCGTGTACTCCACGCTGTACTTGGAGTCCTTCGTGGCGGAGGAGTCCTTCTTGCTGGAATAGCTGGCGTTCATGCTGCCGCGCGCCCAGAAGCATCTTGCAGAGGCGGAAACACTGGTATCTACGGAGCTGGAGGAATTCTCCGTCTCCGTACTGGCGGCGGAAGCGCTGATATTCGCCTTGAAGTTGATGTCAATGGAGTTGATGGCGATGTAGGGGATGGGGACGATGGTCAGAAGGGGAACCGTAATCTGGGCCATGTGGCCGTCCTTGATGAACTGGAAGGAGACATTCACCGTCTTCTTCTCTTCTCCTTCCGTGTACAGACCCACATTTTGGATGAATTCCCAGGAGGTCCGGGCCGCCTGGGCCTGGGCTTCCACGCAGGCGACCAGGGGACCGCCGATGATGTTGCCGAAAGGCAGCGACTTGAGGGAGGAGGTCGCCACATCTGCTGCTGATTTGTCAATTGCCATATTATTTTATTTTCTGGTTGAGGTTAATATGAGGTGCCGCCTTTTGGCGACGTTGTGATCATGGGGTCATTCCGGCGCTTTTTCCATCCCGCCTGTCCGGAAGAACTGTTCCGCTTTCCCGCGGCGCCGGCGGCCATGGCCGGGGTCTATTTGGAAAACGACAGCATGTTCAGGCTTCCCAGCACTTTCTTTTTCATGAACTTGCTGACGGGGATGGAAACATTCCCCACCTGAAGGAAATTACCCGCAATGGACTCTATGTGTAATTTATTAACCAGATAGGAACGGTGCACGCGGATGAAATATTCCCCGTCCAGGTGCTCGGCCACCCGCGCCAGCGGGGCGGATACCAGAATGGACGACATGCCGTGCACGTGCAGCGTGCAGTAGCTTCCCCCCGCCTCCACATACAGGATATGCTTCATCAGGATGCGCTGGAACCCGTCGTTCATTTTGACGAACACCATGGGGTTTCTGGACAGGGAAAATCCGGCGGGCCTCCCCAACAGCGGCGTAAGGGAGTCATCCTTCATTTCCATGATTTCCAGCTTGTCTCCGTGCTCCACCGGTTCCGGCGCCGGGGCATAACAGATCCTATCTTTTTTAGTGACTTTAATAAATTTAATGGTCATTCAAAAATCATAGCAAAAACTTTAAATACTCAATAAATTCATCAATGAACAGCAGAAATGACCTTCTGAAACCAAATTTATCTCTTCTGAACGGCCATTGGAAACCGTGCCTTACCAACGCATTCAGGCCGCGGAAACCGTATTCCGCGGCCTGAATGGCACCCGTCTCTGCCGGGAAAAAACCTAATTCATCAGCGCCTGGTGCCTTTTCAGCAAGTCTACCGTCAGCGGTTCGGGAAAGGCCTTCACGTTGGACGATCTGGCATCCTCCCTAAAGTTTTCCCCCTCATACAGCGGCACGGGGTAGACCTTGAGGATGCCGGGGCGGGCGGTCCGGACAAGCGTCTCCGCCATCTTCATCGCCAGGGGATTGCCCCCCGCGCCCTTGTCCGTCACGCAGACGGACTCCGTCAGCATGAAATTGCCTTCCGCCGGGTCCACGTAATCAATGGGCAGCCCAGCCTTCCTGTCCGCCACGGCCTGGTGGCGCAGGCCGAAGGCAATCGCCACCTCCCCGGCGCGCACCTTCTTCAGCGGTCCGGAACCGGAATTTTCCAGATGAGGCCCCGCGTTCTCCACAATGCTGTGCAGCAGGCGTCGCGCCTCCTGCTCCCCGTACGCGCTGACCAGGGCCTGGACCATCAGCCATGCCGTGGAGGAACTGCGGATATTGGGAATGGAGATGAATCCCTTGTACGCCGGGCTTGCAAGGTCTTTCAGGGAGGCGGGCCGGGGCAGCCCGTTCTCCTGAAGCGCCCTCGTATTGATGAAAATGGCCCCTTCCTGCGCCGTAAGGGGCGCGCAGAAACCGGGCGTCTTTTCCAGGGCATGGAACGTGAAGGAGAGGGGGGCGAACATCCGGTGGGCCTGCTGGGCGCTTTCCAGGTAGTAGGTGGAGGCGGTAATCACGTCCGCCTCAATGTTGCTGCCCTCCGCCATGATCTTTCCGCCCAGCTCCGAGGTGCTGAAGGAGGAAAAAATGTACTGTCCGGAAAATCCGGCCCTGTCCAGGGCGTCCTGCATGGCTAGCCGGGATTCTTCGTCCGCGTTGGAGTAAATCACTACCTCCGGGCTCTGATTGCAGCCGCCCAGGCACAGAAGGACTCCGGAAACGACGGCAAGCGCGCAGGCAATCATGGTGGACTGTTTTTTCATGACGGTATTTTATTGTTTTTTGGTGCATCGGGCGACAATGCCGCCCAGAATGACCCGGACCAGGATATTCGTGGCCAGAATCAGGAGGGACATCACAAAGATGGAATCAAACTGCGCGTAATGCTGCAATTCCTTGATCTTGGTGGTCAGCACGGCCGTTCTGGCGCCCACTAGGAAGATGACGGCGCTGATCGTGATCATGCTGTTGATGAAATAATAGCTGAACATTTCCAGCACGGTTCCCAGCGAATTGGGCACCACAACCCGGCACAGGGTTTTCAGCCAGGAATCACCCATCAGGGCGGCCGTGGCCTCCCAGCCCTTGTTCATTTTCTCCAAGGAGCTCTTGCCCATCAGGTAGGGCGTGGTGAAGAAATGGACCACGTTGCAGAGCACCAGAATCAGGAAGGTGTTTTGCAGGCTGGTTCCCGTGAAGGCGAACAGGAATGCCAGGCCGAGCACCATGCCCGGAATGGTGTTGGTCACCACGGCTATCCCATCAATCGCGCCGCGGGCCACCCGCCCCAGCCCGGAGCGCGCGGATGCCAGCGCGGCGCCGTAGGAAAGCAGGGTGCCCAGCAGCGCGGTCAGCAGCGCCACCCACAGGGAATTGCCGTAAATGGAAAGCAGGCCGCGGGAAGAGAGGATGCGCATGAAGCGTTCCAGGGAAAATTCCACCTCATAAGGCCAGTTTCTGACGAAAGGCACCACGAACATGACCGCAAAAACCGCCGCAATGGTTCCGATGACGGCCAGGGACCCGGCGCCGCACACGGCGTCCCTCAGGCGGCTTTTGACGATGTCCTGGCGGCAAATCCTGTTGTACCGGAAATTGTACCGTTCCAGGTAATTGATCAGCAGGATGCTGATGATGGACGGCAGCAGCATGGAAACGGCGACCGCCGCGCCGCCGCCGAAGTTCGGGATGGCCCCCAGCATTTCATTGTACAAATGGATGGCCACCACGTCAAAACTGCCTCCGATGGAGGCGGGAATGCCGAAGTCCGTAAAACTCAGCGTGAACGACTGGATCAGCGCCGCCCCCAGCGTACCCACCAGCGGCCTCACGGCCGTTCCCAGGAAGGTGCGAACGGGGCCGTCCCCCATCACCTTGGAAACGATGACGAAGTTCTTGTCTACATACTTGAAGGTGTTGTTAATCAGCAGGAAGGCGACCGGCAGCGTGTAAATGGTGTAGCCCAGCAGCATTCCCTGGAACCCGTAAATGTCCAGCACCTGGAACCCCAGCAGCCGCGTCAGCAGCCCTTCCCTGCCGAAGGAATAGATGATGACGAAGCCGTACGTGATGGTGGGCAGGAACATGGGCGCCACCGTCATTCCCGCGATGAACTTGCGGAACAAGGGCGGCAGTCCCGTATTGTTCACGGCATACGCCAGGAAAAAGGCCAGCGCGGTGGTCAGCGCCGCGGAAATCCCGGAAATCAGAAAACTGTTCCGGAAGGATTCCAGGAATGCCGGGCTGGCCAGCATGGCCGTATAATTCCCCAGGCCGGATTCCCCACCTACCAGGAAGGACTTGCCCAGCAGCAGCGCCATGGGCAGGACCAGGAAGACGGAGAACACCAGGGCAACCGCCCAGAACACGCCCCGGATTTCTATCTGGGTTTTATGCATAGGAACCCTCAAAGAGGGAAAGAATGTTATTCCTCTTGATCTCCAGCTGGTTCAGGATGAACTGCTTCACAAAGCTGTTGCTGGGGCTGGAAATGATTTCCCGCGGCGTGGAATACTGGGAAATGCCTCCTTCGTTCAGGATCAGCACCCGGTCGGACAGGGTAAGGGCCTCCTCCGGGTCATGCGTCACAATGATCGTGGTCAGGTTGTACTCCCGGGCAATCGTCTTGATGCGGGACTTGATGGACTCCTTGATGACGCCGTCCAGGGCGCTCAGAGGTTCGTCCAACAGCAGGATGCGGGGCTTCATCACCAGCGTGCGGGCCAGGGCCACGCGCTGCTTCTGGCCGCCGGAAAGCTGGTCGATGCGCTTGTCCAGATGTTCGCTCAGGCCCAGCAGCTCCACCAGCTCCCGCACCTCACGGGGGGAGCTGACCCCCGGCTTGTTCTTCAGGCCGTACGTGATGTTCCGATAGGCGTTCAGGTTGGGGAACAGGGCATAATCCTGGAACACGATGTTGAAGCCGCGCCGCTGCATGGGCGTGCCGCTCACGTCCTCCCCGTCAAAAAGGATCTGGCCGCCGTCCAGTTCCGCCAGCCCCAGGATGACGTTCAGCAGCGTAGTCTTTCCGCTGCCGGACGGCCCCAGGATGGAGACGATTTCCCCTTTCCCGATGTCCAGGCTGATGCCGTTCAGAATGGGAACTCCGTTATAGACTTTCTTGATGTTTTTCAACTGTAGCATGGTAACCTCCTGGCCGCCGCAGCGGCCCGCTGGCATTGATGGATGGGAAGGGAACTACTTGTTCCGGCGGATATCCGCCACGGCCTCCGCCAGGCGGCGGAAATCGTCCGGGAACACGTCCCCGATATTGCCGATGCGGAAGGTAGGGGCTTCCGAAATCTTGCCGGGGTAAATGACGAATCCCCGTTCCTTCAAGGCCTCATAAAACTTCTGGAAATCAAAATCCTCCTCCGGGTACAGGAAGGACGTGATGATGGGGGACTGGAGTTCGTCCGGCAGCAGGGTCCGGAACCCGCTCCGGCGCATCCCCTCCACCAGCGCCGCATGGTTTTCCCGGTACCGGTCATGGCGCGCTTCCACGCCGCCCTCATCTTCCAGCTCCTTCACGGCCTGGAAGAAGGCGCGCACCACATGCGTGGGAGAGGTAAAGCGCCACTTGCCATGGCCCTTCTCCATCTCCGCCCACTGGTCATACAAATCCAGGGACAGGGAGCGGGAGACCCCCTCGCACCGGGACAGGAAGGAGCGTCTGGCAATGACGAAGCCGAAACCCGGAACGCCCTGGATGCACTTGTTCGCGCTGCTGACCAGGAAGTCGATTCCCAGCTTGCGGATGTCAATGGGAATGCCGCCGAAGCTGCTCATGGCGTCCACGATGAACGTCAGGCCGCGACCGCGGATCGCCCTGGCGACGGCCTCCACCGGATTCAGAATGCCGGTGGTGGTCTCGCAGTGCACCATGGCCAGGTGGGTGATGTCCGGGTGTTCCTCCAGCGCGCGCCGCACGGCCTCCGGCGTCACGGGCGCCGTCTCCTTCAGGGAAACGAGGACGTGATTCAGGCCATGGCGGCGGGCGATGTCCCCCATGCGCTTGCCGTACGCACCGTTGGCGACGATCAGCAGCTTGTCCTGCGGCCTGACGGCGCAGCTCAGCGTGGCTTCCACGGCATAGGTGCCGCTGCCCTGTAAAAGAACGGTGGTGTATTCGCCGTCCAGCCCCGCCAGCTTCAAAAGCTGTTCCCGGATGACGGTGACCACGCCCTCGTTGTAATCCTTGTCCCAGGTGCACCAGTCCTGAAGCATGGCCTGGCGGACGGATTCGGAAGTGCTCAGCGGGCCGGGGGTAAGAAGAAGGTAATTTCTCATGGTTAATGGATGGTTGAAAGGCTAGCGGTTCATGGAGGCGTTGATCTCCTCAATGCAGGCGGGCAGTTCACGAATGGAATCCAGCACGTAATGCGCTCCCGCGTCCAGCATGCGGCGGCGCACTTCCTCCTTCATTCTGTTCAATTCTGCGGCGGGCATGGCCTCATATTCCTCCTCGCTCAGGCCCAGTTCATTGCTGCCCGTGATGATGCCCACGGTGTGCACTTTCGCACTCAATCCTTCCCGGATATCCGCCATCGTATCGCCCACCTTCACCACCTGGTCCACGGAGGGGATCTCCAGGTCAATCATGTTCCGGTAAACCATGTACGGCGCGGGACGGCCCGCGGGCACTTCGTCCGGCGTCACCAGGTTGTCCACCACGTAACCCCGGGCGGCAGCCCCGGGACGCACAATGTCCATCATCTCCGCCGTGTAGCCCGTGGTGGACCCGACTTTGATGCCACGGGCCTTCAGCCCCTCCAGCGTTTCCACCACGCCGGGAATGGGGGTGGTGAAATCCTTCAGGGAGGCGAACAGGTGCGTTTCAAACCCGGCGTAAAGCTCCCGCACGTCGGATTCATTCCAGGAACGGCCGTACTTCCTCTCAAACTGTTCGCGAACCGGCTCCATTTCCAGAATGGCGCGGATGTGGTCCACTTTCAGCAACCCCATGGGTTCCCGCGCCTGCCTGTAGGTGATATCCAGGCCCTTTTCCCTGAACACGCTCAAAAAAACGTTCAAAGGGGCGAAACAGCCGAAGTCCACGGCCGTACCGGCCCAATCCATGATGATGCAACTGACTTTATTCATAATCTGTAATGTCTGGTCGTTGAAGGAGCAGCAGCGGCGGCTTTCCTCCGGGAACGGAGCCAACCTAAAACCTTCCCCGCCGCCGGACAAGAGCCGCCTGGTTGCAATGTTGTCACATAAACGGCGCCGGACACGGTCAGAAATTCGTGTACGCGCCGCAGATAAACGTCCACCCCGTAAACCCGGCGGAACGGCCTCCGCGGGAATGCCCGTACTCCGCCATCGTCATGATCTTCAGCCGCGCGGGATCGTCCCGGTACACAAAGAAATTCAACCCGGCGGCCACGGCCTGGTAGCAATCCACGCGGTTCCCTCCCCTTTCCGCCAGGGAGGCATAGCGCTTGTTCGGCTTCACGGCGTCCGGACCGAATGCGAGCTGGTAGCGGGCGACCGCCTGCACATGCCCCGTCAGGTTGAGGGACGGCATGACGGTCAGCCCCGCCAGGCCGGACGGAGCTATCACGCCGCCGGAGGAATACTCCCGCAGCCGGGAGGCCCAGACCGCCTGGGCCATCAGCTCAAATGCGCCCTGCTTTCCGTAATAATACAGCGCCAGCACGTTCCGCGCCCCGGTGCCCGTGTAATTGCCGTCGTAGGGGCGGTCCTTCATGTCGCCCCAGTTGTAAATCCAGTCGCAGTAAAGCCGCCCTTCCTTCAGCAGCAGGCCGTCCGCGCGCGCGGACAGGCCCAGGCTCATGTTCACGGACTCCCAAGTGCCCCAGGTTCCGCGGCTCCTCTCGTCCGTGTTGGACCACAGGCCCGCGTAATACCCCAGCGGCTCCTTCTTTTCGTCATTATAGCTCCAGACGCCGAAGGAACTGTCGCTGACCAGCATGTTTTCCACGGCGGAAATCTCCGGCAGCTTATACTTGGAACTGGAAATGCGGTTCTCCGCCAGAATGACGGGAAGCACCTTCCCCGCACCCACAACAGCGCCCGGCAGGGAATATTCCAAATGGGCCTCATAAAGGTTGCCGCGGGTCATTTTGTGGTTGTTCCAGCGTCCGCCCTTGTAATAGCCCAGACTGTCCACGCCGCCCATGTTCCAGATATTAGCCACTTTCAGGTCCCGGAGCACCCTGGCGTTCCAGCCCAGCCTCAGCCGCCGCCATTCCTCCGTGCGCCCGTGGGAGCCGGGGTACGTCCCGGAACCGCTGGGGGACACGGCCGCCGCCTGGTACTGGGCCCGCAGGGACACGTTGAACTCCTGAAGCCACGGATTCTCGCCATTCCTGTACAAATGCACGTTGCCGGGACGGGCTCCGTAGCTTTGCGCCCAGAGTCCGGACAGGGAGGACACGCCGCCCGCCGTTCCGTTCCAGGAGGAAAAACCTTCCGCGCCACACGCAAAGCCGACGGCGCAGCCAAAACAGGCGGCATAGAAAAAAGAGGCCAGGGACATGATTCCCCACCATATCCGTTCCGGAACCCGCCTGAACCATTTTCAGGTCAAAAAATCGCCACACAACAACATACCGGAAAAAGGAAAAACGCGGCTTTCATCTTCGCGCCTCCTGATGCATGCCCATGAAAAAACAGGGAGGTCCCGGCGCGCCCCCTGAAGCTTCCCGTGGAATTCACGGACGGTGCAGCCGTCACGGCTCTGTCTCTCCGGAAAGCAGGCGGTCAAAGACCCACTCCCCGAACGTCCACTCCTCATTCTCCCCTTTGGCAAGGGCGAACTGCCGGAAAAGTTCCCGGAACAGCTCCCTCACTTCGCCAAGGGGAACGGCGCGGCGCAGCAGGAACGCCGTCCTGTCGCCCTGGGCGCGCCCTCCGGCAAAAACATCGTAAACGCCCTCGCTGCGGCCCACCATGGCCAGCTCTGCAAACAAGGGGCGGGAGCAGCCGTTGGGACAGCCGGAAATCCGGAACACCACGGGTTCGTCATCCAGCCCGAATTCATGCAGAATTTCTTCCAGCCATCCGTTGAGCTCCCGGTGGACCAGGGAAGAAGCGGCGCGGGCGCGGCGGCAGCCCGGCAAGCCGCGGCAGGAGCAGGATTCAATGGAGAGCGGGGGAAAATGCCTGGACCCGCGCAGCAGTACCTTGATGCGTTCCGCCACGCACCTGTCCGCCGGATGAAGCCTCAAATTGCCCCGCGGCGTGATGCGCACCGGAGAAGTCAAAAAAGGGACCACGCGCCGCCATGCCGACGCCACGGCATATTCCGGCGTATCCTCCAGACTGCCGGAAGGGAGCGCCACCAGCAGCCCGTTATAGAAATCATTGCGGCTCCACTCCCCGGAAGAGGAAAACTCAGGTTGCTCCCCCTCTCCCGGGTACAAGCCGGCGTTTTTCAATTCATTCAGAACCCAGTCCAGGCTGCGGGAGGCGAACAGCGACTTCAATCTCCTCTTGCGCGGATTGTCCGGTTCCCCGAACTGTTCATTCAGGGCCGTCAGCACCCCCGCCGCCTTCACGGCCTCCGGCAGGGAATACCGCCCCAGCCAGGATGCCGCCCGCGGCGCCAGGGCCGCACTGCCCCCCTGAATGCCGCCCCCGCCTCCGGCAAACAAATGCACGCCGCCCTCCGGATGGCCGCCCTTGGGAACCACAAAGCCCAGGTCACAGGAAAACAGCCCGAATTCATGGTGCGGAGCCTCTTCCAGACAAATACGGGCGCGCTTGTGCAGGGCGGAAAAACGTCCTTCAGGCTGCGGGTCCGAGGAAAAAAGACGTTCGCGGTTTTTGCGTATTTCATACGCGGGGAAGGAAACGGGAGCGGAAAACCTGTTCAACTTTCCGGCGAACTCCAGCCATGCGTCCCGGTTTTCCCCCCAGCAGAGGGAGGAACCTACATCCACGGCCTGTTCCGTATAGGGAACCAGGCGGGAAAGCTTTTCCGCCAGGGCAATGCCCTTCTCCACGCATTCCCGCTCATCCACCCCGTCCAGAGGAATGGACAGGGTGGAAAAGGAAACAAGGCGGCATCCCCCGTCCACGGCGTCCAGAACGGCCTGCCACTGGGCGGGTTCCATCCATCCTCCGCAAAACGGATATTCCAGGGTGTAGGTATTTCTCATGATGAATAAAATCAGACTCGCGCCGTCGCCAGGAACACCACGTGCATGACGGAAACCAGCGTTACAAAATACATGTCCGCCCGCGCGGACGGCACAGAGGAGAAGGGACCGGCCATGCCGAGGCCCAGAGCGCCGTGGGAACACCGGGAAATGCAGTCCCGGCAAAGGGTGCAGCGCCTGGAAATGCGGCAGGCCCCGCCCTCGCGCGAGATGGCGAGGTCACGGCAGGCGGCGGCGCACTGCATGCACCCGGTGCACGTCTCCTTCACGAGCATGCGCCAGGGGGACAGCCTGCCCAGCAAACCGGCGGCCAGCCCCATGGGGCAAAACCTGCTGCAATATTCCCTCACGCCGCCCGCGGCGCTCATTCTCCAGGCCAGGGGAGCCAGGAAAGCCGCGGCAAGCGCAACCGCCAGGGCGTATTCCACCGGGAGTCCCCACAGGGACAGGAGCAGCGGCGTTCCCACCGCTGCGGCGAGGGCCGCCCATCTCCAGTCCCGGAGGCCCTTGCCTCCCTTCACCGGACGCCCCTTTCTGCGGGAGGAGGCGGCGGACAGGCAGTCCCACACCCCGAAGTAGCACAGATGGCTGCACCACGCGCTCCCGGCCAGAAGGACGGATACGCTGAACAGCGCCAGCATGAAGATGCCTTCTCCCCGGTAAACCGGGCCGGAAATCATCATGAACGGCACGGGAACATGCAGCCTGCCCGTCATCAGAAGGGAGGAAGCCACCGTCACGCCCAGCAGAAACTGAAGAAAAAACACGGAGGCGAATACGGTCCACATCAGCCGCCGCCTGCGGGGAGACGCCTGCGGATTCAGCAGCCCCTCCGCACAATAGCCTCCCCACCAGGCCAGAAGAAGAATCACGAATCCGTTGACGCCCTGCCACGGCAGAACACGCTCTCCCAGCAGCAGGCGGAAAGGGGCCAGCGCATCCAGCAGAAACAGAAATAGCACGGAGGCGGAAAACACGCGGCTGCGCGCCAGCTCCGGAACAGGCAAATCCTTCTCCCCGCGCCTGCGCCACAGGATGGCCGCCGCATGAAGCAGCAGTACGCCCGCCAGAATGGCGGCCAGCCGCAGAAACGGCAGTCCCTCCATCATCCGCAGCCTGGCCAGATGCCAGGTTTCCGCCCCCCAGAAAAGCAGGGAGGCCAGCAGCAGGAACGTGACGCTCCTGCGGAGCCAGCCGCGCCGGGAAAACGAAAGCGCCGCCAGCCCCATGCACAAAATGACGCCCGCATGCATCCCGCCGCGCAAAAAATGGGCGGCCGTCATCAGAAAGCAGAACAAGGAGATGAGTCCGGGGCCGGTCATGGCATCGTGGGCGCCTGTCTGGCACCCCCAACATAAGTGAAAAGACCGGGCGCTCCAGAAAAAAACGGTTCATCCGCCCGTGAAGGGAGCCTCATTGCGTCACCCCTCCGCCGGAACAGCAACGCAGGGAAATATTTCCCCTCCGCCGCTCCGTCCGGAAGCCTCCGGAACATGCGGAAGGGCGCCGTTCCACGGCGGCGAAAGCCGCGGGGGCGCCCTGCCGGAAACGGCGGCCTCCATGCGTGGACGCTGTCCAGCCGCGCATGGAGCCGCATCAGGATGTTAAAATTACAATTTCCTGGTGTTCAGCTTTTTATCCACCACCATGCCGTCCGTGAGCTTCGGCTGGAACTTCACGTCGCGACGGGCCTTGAACTTCAGCACAAACAGCTCGGAGGTTCCCTCCACAGGTTCCTTGTCCCCGATATTGACGAAGGTGGGATACAGGGCCTTGGTTCCGTTCGTATGAAGCCTGTCGTTCGTCAGGTTCTCCATCTTCTTCATGTTCTTAACCTCCACGCCCACGAATTCCAAATCCTTGGGATCGTACGGGAGGGCAAAGCTCAGAGCATTCACCAGCCGGAGGTTCCGGCCCTTCACGGTCACCTTGACGGCGTCTCCCTTGGCGTACCTCTTCTTATCGGCGCTGAGCAGGAGCTTTCCGTCCAAGCGGGCTTTCTTCTTTGCCTCCTCGGCGGCTTTCTTCTTCTCGCCGTCCCCTTCCTTCTTATCCCCTTCCTCGTCCTTCCTGGCGGCTTCTTCCTGCGGCTGGTCGGCTTCGTCTTCCAGCTGGGTGGCTACCACGGAAATATCGTAAGCGTCAATAAGGCCATTCTTGTTGATGTCTCCGTTGCTGATGTAGCCTTCAAAGTCGGAATCGCCTTTCCGCAGGCCCGTGTAGTTGATGTAGGAGGTCAGGTCGTTCCGGTCGATCTTGCCGTCATTATTGATGTCGCCCGGCAGATAGCTTTCCGTGCCCGGCACCTTGAAGACGTAGATTTCCCTGCCGGAGCCGTAGTCGCCCACGCCTTCCGTGACATTCAGCTTGATGTAGCGCGCCGTGGGGGCGTCCTTGAAGTTGAAGATCTTCACGTCGCCATTCTTGTCCCACTGGAACGTTCCGGCCTTCGTCCAGTTTTCCCGGTCCATGCTGTAGGAAATGGAGCCCTTCAGGAGCGTTCCGTTGCCGCCGTCCTCACGCGGAACGTAATGGAACTTCTCAAGCTTGTTGATGGTCTTCAGGTCCAGAACCAGGTCAAACGGCACGGCCTTCTCGTTGTACTTCGTGTGCCACGCGTCCTTTTCCTTGAAGTCAAAGAGTTTCGTCAGGGAATTGCCCTGGTTTTCCACGCTCGTTTCACCTTCGATTCCCGGAATGGCGAACTCAAGCGGGTTGGCCTTGGTCTTCGCGCTGATGGCCGTCCAGGCGGAATGGCCGTCCTTGTTGACGGCGCGTACATTGAAGGAATAGGGCGTTTCCGCCTCCAAATCCTCAAACAGGAACTCCGTCCCCTTGATGGTGGTATACAGCATTCCGCCGAATTCGATTTCATAAAAATCAGCGTTCGGAACAGCATCCCATGAAGGAGTCAAGGTATATGCGGCCGCGTTTTCCTCCGTCACCCTGGCATTAGCGGGAGCGGTCAGGGCGCCGGAAGAGACACGGTATTTTTCCGCGGGTTCAAAGCGGAAGCCTTCCACGGAAAGCACGGTGGGGACAGCCGTAATATCCGCCGGGGCCAGCTTCACCAGCAGCTGCGGGTTTTTGGCAATCACCTTCTTCTCAAAATCGCTTCCCTTGGTCGCAAACCTGTTCAGGTTGGGAGCCTGGTCATAGAAATACACGTTCTCCCGGGACTTGAAATCCTCCATGGAATTCGCTTCCGCCAGGTTGACGCTGTTTTCCCCGACTTTGGCGGAAACGCTGGACGGCTTCTGCGTCACATTGATGCGGAACTCCGTGGCCTTCTTCTTCTGGAAGCCGTTGAAATCCCCCACCGCCGGATGAACGGTGACGGTCACGTTGTTCTTGTCGTCCGCCCGGGATTCAACCAGGGTGCGGACACCCTTGCCGGCCCTGTATTCCTCCGTCACGCCGTCGTCGTCATACGCGGTAAAGGAAGTGCTGCCGTGCGGGTAAAGCTCGTAAATGCGCAGGTTAGGATTGATTTCCGAGACATTGTTGCTCGGATTGGCCATGGGAATGATCGCGCCGTTCTTGACAAACACGGGCAGTTTCCACAGGGGAGCGTCAACGTCATTGTAAATCTTGCCGCCTTCATACAAATCCCCGGTGAAATAATCGATCCATTGTCCTTCCGGCAGGTAAATGCCGTGGCGCACGTCATTCCCCTCCTTGTCCGCCCTGGTTTCCTGGTAAACGGGCGCCACCAGAAAATAGGGGCCGTACAGGAACTGGTACTGCGTGGCCTTCCCCAGCGTGTAGGGATTGGGGTATTCCAGGAACATGGCCCGGATCATGGGCAGGCCGGAAACGGATTCCTCCGCGATGCTGTAGGCGTACGGAAGCAATTCCGACTTGAGCTTGAGGTACCACCGGTTGATGGAGGTATAGGGTTCCCCGAAGGCGTGGGGATACTTTTCATTGGCTCCCCAGCCGTCCATGTTCAGCTCCATGGGAGTGAAGGTCTTCCACTGGAAATCGCGGACGTTCACCAGCGGATTCTTCCCGCCGAAAATGCCGTCCATGTCCGAACAGATGTTGGGCTGGCCGGAGAGGCCGGAGCCGATGTAGGTGGGAATATGGAAACGGATGTACTCCCAGACGCCGCCCGTCTGGTCGCCCGACCAGATGCCGGCATAACGCTGGGTTCCGGCCCAGCCGTCCAGGGAAATGATGAACGGTCGGCTGTTGTTACCGTAATAGGTCATGATCTGGGCCACGTCCGTAATGCCGTTCAGGCCGAAGGAATAGCCGGCGCCCACCCAGGCGACGTCCGTCTTCAGCACGCGCACTCCGGCGTCCCTCACCTCCTTCACGATGTCGCGCTGGAGCAGGGCGCTGATTTCCGGCTTGGGATGCAGGTCGGACTGGGTCCACAGGCCTATTTCCACGCCGTTCTTCCTGGCGTAGTCCGCCAGGTTCTTCAAATTCGCGATATTGCCGTCCAGGGTATCCGTCTGGCCGTAGCCGGCTCCGTAGCCATCGTTCGGCAGGAGCCATCCCAGCGGCATGTCATGGGCCTTGTAGCGGTCCACCACGGCGCGGCCGGAAAACTGGTAATTGTTCAACTCCCCGTTCAGGGATTCCTTAATGCCTCCGTTATCCTTCTGGCTTTCCTTGTACCGTTTTCCGTCCTCAAACAGGATGCCCTTCTCGTCTTCCTTCCAGTAATCCCGGTTGTAGGCGTTCAGGTGGCCCTGGTAAAAGGCGAACTTGGGCAGCAGGACGGGGGCGCCGGTAAGCTGGTAGAAATCCCCCAGCAGGCTGACGGGCCCGTCGTTGACCATGAAAAAGACGTCCAGGTAATTTTCATCATGCGAAAGGCTGACCAGGTTCTTCTCCCTGGAGCCGAAATCATACTGGCCCTTCTTGAAGGTATGCCACATGACGCCGTAGCCGCCGGTGGACCAGTAGAAGGGAGTGGGGGAAGCCACGCCGCCATCCGTCCAGCTGTTCTGGTTCTCAATGGAAATCACCTTCCCCTTGTGGGAAAAACGGCCGTTCTGCACGCCGCCGCCGTAGAAATATTCATCCGGCTTCGCTTTCAGGGAAAAGCTGGTGCTGCCCTTTTCAAAAAGGACGGGGGCCGCCTGCTCCACCACCACGGAATTGTCCTTCAGGTTGATGATCTTGAGAAGAGAGGTCTTTTTGTCTATTTCAATCCTGATCTTCCCTGTGGTGATGGTGACCACATCTCCCTGCTGGTCCACGTCCAGGCGGGAAACCGGCTTCCGGGGGTTGTCCGCCAGGATGCGGGCTTCCGGCTCCGCCTTGGGGTCGCGGATAATGCCGCCCTTGTCATCCCGGAAAATCCGGAAAACGTTGTCCCCGTAAAAATCGAATGTCATCCGGTGGTTCTTGCCAAGCAGCACTTCCACGGCGGCAGGGTTGATTTTCCTGGCGCCTTCAACGGGCTGGACCTGTTGTTCCGGGGTCAGTTCTCCCGATGCGGCAACGGCGAGACCGGAGAAGGAAAAAGACAATCCGAAAGCCAGCAGGACGGACTTCCGGAACATGCCATGGTCAATTGAGTTTCCCATTATTGTAGTGTTTTATATTATTCAGCCGGAGCGGCGCCACGGAAGGGATGCAAACGATCGTTTCCGGCCGGGCAACGGGCCGTTTTCCTTCGTCATGCCGTCCAGTGGCGCAGATTATCTTGCTGCACCATACCCTTTGTCCGTAATCGCCACAAGGCCAAAGACGGCAGTAACGGCGCACCATTGCTCCACACGGCCATAAAATACCCGTTCACAGCCACTTCCCTTTCAAGGATGACCTTTTTAAAAGAATTACTTCCGCCCCATGGCGCAGGGGCACGAAAAAGCCCTGCAAGCTTTTGACTTGCAGGGCTTTCAAATGGTTACGGGAGCAGGATTTGAACCTGCGACCTTCAGGTTATGAGCCTGACGAGCTACCTGGCTGCTCCATCCCGCGATTTAAAGAGCATCCGTAGAGGAGTGCGGAATTGTTATAACCTACTTCCGCAGCATGTCAAGTACTTTCAAATAAAAATTTTCATGGCTGCGACCGTATGACAGAGGTCCGGAAACGCTTTCCGGGGGCGGCGGAAGGGAAAGGAAAAACGCAGGCCCCTTCCGGCGGCTTGGCTCACAACAGGTAGGAGAGTTGCCCGGCCCCGGCATGAGGGAACAAGAGCGGAAAAATCCCCTTCCCCGCACACGGAAAAAAAGAAAGGATTCCTCGACAAACATTGTCAAATCTGTATATCTTGAAAGGTGCGGACTGGGTTCCGCGCATTAACATCAACTAGAAAGAGGTACGACAATGCAAAAGGTAAACGTAAACACACCCATTACGATCACGGGGCGCCACGTGGAAGTCACAGACGCGATTCGGGAATTCGTAACGAAAAAGATTGAGGGGATCCGCCTGGACTTCCCACGCATTATGGAGGTTAAAGTATTGCTTGATGTGCAACGCGACCGCAAGATTTCCCAGGTGATTCTGTTCTGCTCGGACCACATCACCATTGACGCTTCCACGGAAGGGACGGACATGTACGCCTGCATCGACGAAACGATCACCAAAATCATGCGCCGCATGCGCAAGCACAAGACGCGCCTGATGAAAAATTTCCGCCCCCATCACCAGGAAACCATCCGCAAGCTGGATGAAACGGTATATGACGATTCCGTACTGGATTACCCCGGAGATTCCAAGGAAGACCCGGAACCCCTCCTCATTCACAGAGAAAGCTACAATCTCAAGAAGCTTTACAAGGAGGAAGCCATCATGGAACTGGAACTTTCCGACAAGCCCTTCGTGCTCTACAGGAATGCGCGACGCGACGTGCTCCAGATCGTGTACCGGAGGCCGGACGGGGACTACTCCATTATTGAACTAGGCACCAGCCTGTGACCGTAAAAAACGGTTTTGAAACAAACCGTTTTCCATAACGCATCAAAAAGAGCAGGACTCCTGAAACCGGGGGTCCTGCTCTTTTCTGTAATGCCGTGACATGGAACAAGAAAATCTCTTGATTTCTACTTGCCACCATTTACATTGGTCCCAGCAAACCTCCGTGGATGCGGAGGTTCCAGTAGTTAACAAACACTGTATTTAATTCGAATTATGAAGAACATCGCTATCCTCGCCATCGCCGGCGCCGCTTGCCTGGTCGCTTCTTGCTCCCAGCAGCAGCAGCAACAGCAAACCACCGCTCCTGCTCCCGCTCCGGTTGTGCAGGCCAAGGGCAAGTAAGTTTGCAGCAGGGCCTCGCCCTGCAACATTAGCAAATCATCCAATTAATCCGCACTCGGTGTACGCACTGAGTGCGTTTTTATTTGCCCGGAACCCGGTTTTCAGCCGTCATTTGCCGGTTCACCGGGATTTTCCTTAAAAACGGCGGACGCCGTAGCAAACGCAGGCATTCCCCGCACATGCAGGCGTCACCCGCCATCAAGCAGGGACGTGCACAAGCTCCGGCCTCGTTAAACGGCCTTTTACATTCAGGCAGCCTTGGAAGCTCCGCCGCCGGAAGCGCCAGCTTCTTTATGGACAGCAGCGGAACCGCTTGCCTTCGCCTCCTCCTGCTGACCGGACTGGAATATCCTCTGGATCAGCAGGGGGCGTTTCCTGGCCCATCCGGGCCAGACCAGGTGATGGTCCATTCCGTAGGAATGCCCTTCAGGAAAGGCCTTGGACACGAACGGTTCCCGCCAGTCCTCCTCCCATTTGCCCCCTTCCCGGTCCTTCTGGGTCAGCACCACCAGATGCCCGCAGTTCTTCCAGGCGTCCAGGACGATGGAACCCTGCAATCCCCCTCCGGCAGCGTTCACGTACACGCAGCTGTGCTCCCTGCCCGTTCCATGGTCGCGGATGGTCAACCCCACACGGAAAAACTTCACGGGGCGGCGGCGCATGTCACGGTACAAATCCTGCTGCACCTGCCAGCAGAGCCCCCTGTCGCGCAGGTTGGAATTGACCAGGATGTTGTTCAGCCAGCCGAACAGCACAATCCTGTTATTCCGGGCAATCGCCGCGGACTGGACTACCGCCGTGTCCGCCAGCCACTTGGCTTCCGCCCTGGCGGCGGGAAGAGCGGCCTTCTCCGGCGGCAGCAGCCCCAGAAAAGCATTCGCCAATCCGGACATCTGCTGCTGCACGTAAGGTCTCTGTATATAATCCTCAGCCGGAGGAGTGCAGCAGGAACTCCATCCGCACAGGAGGGCGGCAGCAAGCAAAAGCCTGAATGTCTGCATGGTCGGCATGGCGCGCCAAGGCTAGCAGATTACGCGTAAAAATCCAGTAAAGCTTTCAAAAATGACCGTCCCTGCCCTGACGGCTCTTGCCTTCCCCCTCCCTCCCCGGTAGAATGCCGCCCCTCTTCACCATGCTGACGATCAAAAACCTCACGAAATCCCACGCCGGACGCACCCTGTTCCGGGAAACGGAAATGACCATTAACTGGGGGGAACGGGTTGCCCTGGTAGGCCCCAACGGCGCGGGCAAGTCCACCCTGTTCCGCATGATTCTGGGAGAAGATACGCCGGACGAAGGCTCTATCAACATGGATGAATACGCCATGGTGGGCTATCTTCCGCAGGAAGCCAGCGAACCGAAGGATGAAACCGTGCTGGAAATAGCCATGGGCATCACGCCGGAAATGGAACGCGCCATCCACGTCATCCGGACGGCGGAAAACGCCAACAAGACGGATACGCCGGAGTATGCGGAGGCCATTGACACCTTTAACGCCGCCAACGGCTACCAGCTGGAACCCAAGGCCAAGAAAATCCTCAAGGGGCTGGCCTTCCGGGAAAGCGACTTCCACCGCCCCGCTCGGGAAATGTCCGGCGGCTGGATCATGCGCGCGTACCTGGCCAAACTGCTCGTCCTGGAACCGGACCTCCTGATGCTGGACGAACCCACCAACCACCTGGACCTCTGTAACGCGCCAAGGCATCTGATAGAACTATGACAGGTATCTGATATAACTTGCCTGTCTGCCTACTCCGCGCAGGGTGTCTGCATAGACTCTGCCTCACCCTTACACGCGGCCAGAAGCTCACCCCAATCCACCGCCTCATCGTCCTCCCTGTCCACTCCCTCCCGGAGCATCCGCTCCCTGGCGTCGGCCAGCAGGTGCATCACTCTGGCCCGCTCGCTGGATGGCCGGTCATCCATGCGAGGGGAACCGGTGGTCACCATCGCAAACCTGGCCGCATAGCTCTCGGCTCTCACCGTCCTGCTAGGCCAGCACCAGGCCGTCCACTCGCTCCAAGGAGATCGTTGTCGCCACGGCTCCTCAACCCGGCACAATGTCACCGGCACTCTGGCCAGTACCTCGCGGCCGATCGTCACGTCCTCCGGCGCTGAATCGTCCAGGAGCGTCCAGTCCATCTCCCGGTAGAGACGTCTGGCCATCCAGCCGCGCAAGGCGTACAGACAGCCGTAAATCCTCCAGGAGCCGTCGATAAAATCCCCAGAGGCATACATCGGGCACCATGGCCGGGACTCCATCCACCGCAGCCAGCCGTCATCCAGGAGAGCCGTGTCACAGTCAATCTTGACCAGGATATCGTCATCCTCGGCCTCCCGGCACATCTCGGAAAGCATGCCGCGGATACAATCCGGGCCACGCAGGTTGCCGTTGCGCTCCCAGGTGGATTGTACGTAGTCCGCCCCCATGGACCGGAGAGCATCTGCGATATCCTCCTGTACCGGACTGGCTGCATCATCTACCACCGTCACGCTCGCATAGGGTACGGCCATCCGGGCGCACCGCACGCAAGCTGCTGCCTCGTCGGCGTCTCCGGAGTACGAAAAAATAAAAATCCTGATCATACTATTATATATAGGGTAAAATTTAGATGGCGGGGCCGTATGGATAGAAAGTGCCTCCGTAGACCGGCACCTGGATGGTGCCCAGCATGTGCTGGATGACCTCCTTGTCCCGGATGGTGGCCAAGTGGAAGGAATAGGAAAACACCTCCGAGGGGTCGCCCTCCTCCATCTGAAGGCGGAGGGGGTTGACCGCCCCCTGCTCGTAAGCTATGGAGGTGCCGGTCAGCTTGCCCATACCACTGAATTTGACGTCCAGCCATATCTCGCCTGCCGTGCACGAGGACGCAAACCACTCCCCGCTATTGGGCGTGGGAACCGTACCGATGTACCGGCCGGAGAGCATCAGCTTGCCCGGACGAATTCGGCAGCCGGTTATGTCGTCGCTGCCCTCGGCGCGCTCCAGGGTGACCTGATAGCCGTAGGCGGGAGGCTGCTCCGGCGCCTCGCTCCATACCATGCCGCCCTCCGGGCCGATGGTCGGGGCATCCGGTGACTTGTAGGCCTCGTCGTCATATTGCAATGTCTGGACCGGGTTGTCCTGCTGCTGCTCCTGGTCCAGCTCCTGCTGGTCGGCAGCCATCTGCTGGATGCGGTCTACCATGTCCTGCAGGGACAGGTGAGAGGGTACGCCCGTCGTGAGTGATGTAGTCTCGCCGGCTAAATCCACTGAGACTCCCTGGACGACGGTAGCCATGTCCCGGTACGCACGGCGAGCGCCCTCCAGGGCGAGCCGGCGGCCCACCAACCCGGCCGGACAGAGGGCGCGCAGGGACGTAACCGCACCCTCCCAGGGCAGCGGACGGGTGATCTCGTAATACTGCCGCAGGATGGACGTATAATCCGGCCACTCCATCGTGGATGACGGCGGTGTGCCTCCGCCGCTGATGGGCGGATCGCTGCCGTCATCCCCCCCGGCATCCCCGGACTTGCTGGCCCGGTAACGCATGCGCTGCTTGTTGATGGTGCGCCCGCGCCACTTGAGCCATCCCCAATAGCGGACGCGGCCTCCAAAGTTGCGGGTCTTGGTGAAGATCATCTCGGTGCCCTTGGGAGGCTTGGTGTCGGTGTATACGACCTGGCGCAGCTCTATGTAACTCCACTTAATGGTCTTGCAGATGGTGGACAGTTGACCGGACGCGTGGCGATATCGCTGGGCCGTATCATCGGTGGAGTAATTGGACAGGTCGCTGCCCTCTACATCCGCTATCAGAGACCGCTTGATGATCCCCAATCCTACTCCAGTCGCCTTGGCCAGCTCCGGCACCTGGGACTGCCACCACTTGAGGTCGGCCGCCCCCGTACCCGTGGGCAGCCTGTCGCCCCTGACCTCGACAATCGGCTTGGTAAAATCCCAGACGGGGTCCTCACTGCTGACCGGAGGCTCGTCCCCGGTGGAGGTGGCGCCACCGGACAGCGCCACCTGGATGGTGACACATCCCTCCTGGTGCAGGTCAGCTCCCTTGGGCCAGACTTGGGACTGGTAAGCCTGCCGTCCGGCCGTCAGTACGACGCCCACGGCCGGAGGCACCAGGTCCGGGCGGGGAGACAGGTTGATACCGGACAACCGATCGCGCACACGGTCCAGCGTCGCCACCGGCAACTCCTCTCCGTCAGCCACCTTGATCACGGGAGAGGCCCCGGAGTAATCAACCCAGCACACCATGCCAGGACGGCCGCCCAGAAGCTTGCGCAACACCCCGGCATACATGTCACAGCCCAACGCAGTGTCCCACATCCAGGCCGTGGGAGATACGGCCACCTCAATGCCGACGTCTGCCGGTAGCAGTCCGTACTTGCGGGCATCCTCCAGCAGCCACTGCACCGTGCTGGCGATCTTGATCTTGCGCGGCACGTCCACGCCATCACCCCCGCCTCCGGAGACATAGGGAGACAAGCCGCCGCTCAGTTTACCGCCAGGATTGAAACACAAGGCCGCCTCCAGGGGTTGGAGGATATCGCATGCCTCCATGGACCAGCGCCAGGCATTGCCGGACTGCTCCAGAGCGCACTTGCGGATCGTGCCCTGTAGCACGATGACGCCGTCCCAGACTACGCGCACATCATCCAGGTAGGCATAGGGAGCCGGCTCGTCCTGGTCGCGGGCCAGCTGCAGCCAAGATACCTTGGCGGCCGTAAAATTGCGCCAGTCATACTTGGCTCCTTTGATGGCGCTGCCTGTTAGCTCAATGACGTGCATGGAGGATCAATCGGTGATGGATAGGGGTTAATGGCGACCGTACTGCTCACGGGATTTGAGGGCTGCCACCTCCCGCTCAATCGTGCTCAAACGGTCGTTGTGCCGGGAGGAGTTATCGGCCGCCTGCTTGGCGATGGTGACAAACTGCTGCATGACATCCAGGATACGGCCAGAGGTGTCGCTCTGACCAAACATCTGCCGGGTAAACTCGCCGATCATGGAGCTGTAGTCCTGGCCTGCTGCAGGCTGGGGAGCAGGATGCGGAGGAGGTTGTGGCGCCTGGGCTCCGGCCCGGATACGCGTGCGCACCGCATCCTCCGCGTCCAGGTCGCGGCCCTCCGGAGTAACGCGGCGGGGCTTGACCGGCTGAGGCCTGGACATGGTCATCAATATCCGGCCCAGCTCGCCCTGGACCAGCTCCTTGACCAGGGAGACGACACGCTGCCCGGCGGCATCGTCTCCGTTGATACGCATGGACAGGGACTGGAGCCGCTTGACGGTGGCCTCATTGAGGATGCCGTACTTGGCCACATCCTTGAGGATCGCCACAATCTTGCTGGCGGCCCCATCCTTGGGCAGGCTGGGCGTAATGTCGGAGAGGCCGTCCAGCTTGGCCTTGTAGCGACTCGCCTCCAGGTCCTTGCGCTCCAGGGGAGTCAACAACTCTCTCTCTCCGGACGCGGCTCTGGAGTATCCCTTGATCATGTCGTCCACCATCCACTTGACCTTGGCCCGCAGCTCCCTGGGCAACCCCTTGAGGGCCTCGTCGCGCATCTGTCCCAGGCGCACGGCGTCCTGCTCGGACATGTAGCCGGCATCGGCCATGTGCTGCCCCTGGGTCAGCAGCCGCTTGAGCCTGGGAGTCTCACGCTCCTTGTAATCCTGGCTGGCAGTGAGCTTGTCGTAGTGCTCGCGCCAGCGCTCCTGGACGCCCTTGCGCTGGCTGGCCAGTTCGGCGAGGTCCTTTTGCCGACGCTCGTCGGCAGCCACGGCGCTGGCCTGATCCGCCTTGGCGGCGGCGATGGTAGCCTCCTTGGAGTTGATCTCACGCTGGTACTGCAGTATCTGCTGCTGAGTAGTGACGTTGGCCTCGTCCAGCTTGAGCTGGTTTTCTTTTTCCTTGAGACGGTCCTTGATATCTTTTTGTTTGGCTTCCTGAGCTGCAATATCTGCGGCGATATCATTCTTCATCTTCTCTGCACCATCGTTGTTAGCCGAGTACGACTTGAGAGGATTGCTAGTGCGGTAATAGTCCTCAATGGCATCTATTTTATCTTCAACAAGCTGACGCTCTGCTTGCTGGGATTTGTCTTTGGCAATAGCAATGTTGGCTGTGCCCAACTCTTTATTGATGCGCTCCAATCGGGCACGGTCTGCCTGTAATCTGCGCTCCGTCTCATAGATGGCATTTTCCGCCCCCAGCAACGGATTCATCCGTTGCTGCTTGTTAAGTTCCTGCGTCTTTTCGAGTAGGCTAATACTTTTTTCGAGGCGTTGTTTTTCCTGTTCTAATTTCTGTTTCTGCGGCAGGAGGTCCTTGGCCTCCTGATGCGCCTTGTCAAGCACCTCCTCCCGTCGCTTGAGTGTGCGATATCCATCCGGAGTCACACCCGCATAAGGCGACTTGGCCGCCTGCTCCTGCTCAGCCTTGATCTGGGCCACCTGTTTGGCCGTTTCATCGCGTGCCTGGATGGCTGCATCCAGCATGATCTGCTGACGATCCTCACGAGACTTGGCAGCGGACTTGGCCTCGGAGGCGTCCAGGTCGGCCATCAGGGCGGCGGCCGTTTCTTTACTGATTTCCCCCCTGATCTCGCGGGTCTTGACGATGGTACGCTGCAGCTCCAGCTCCTTTTGACGGAGGGCCTCGACATGATCCACCTCCGCCGTGCGGTTGACGGCCAGCTGGCCGATGAGCTGGAGGCGCTGGGTGTAGAGGTCATTGATGGCCGTGATCCTGCGCTGCTCCTCGTCATAGATGCGCTCTCGCTTGGCGTTGGTCAGCGCATCGGTATAAGCCTGCTCGCGGGTGGCGGCCTCGGTGGCCAGCCGGTCCTTAAGCTCCCGCGCCCGCTTGACAGCGGCCTTGTCCACGCCCTCAATGTATTTATCCCAGGCATCCAGGATGGCTTTGCCCCACGCCACCCCCCGGTTGTAGGCAGCCTCCAGCTCGGTAGGGATGTTAAACGTCGCCTGTACCTTGCTCTTGAGGTTACCCAATCCGGACGCCGCTCTCCTAGCTCCCCTCTCCATTTTGCGCCCGGCCTCTTCTCCCTTGCTGCCGGCCTTGTCCATCTCATTGCCGGTGGTCTTGGCCTCCTGGCCAACCTGACTGACGGCCTCCTGCACACCCTCTGCAGCGTCACTGGTCTTGTCCAGGGCATCGGCAGTCTCCTCAGCGGCATCGGTCACCTCCTCCAGGTTGGTGGCGACCTCCTTGTCGCCCAGCTCCTCGTTGACCTGGTGTGCCGTCTTGCGGACCTTGTCGAGTCCCTTGTTGACTTGATCCAGTCCTCGCGTGTCGGCCTTGGCCTCCACACCTACCTGTACCTTGTAATCCTTGTCTGCCATGGTGATATGATAGTTATTAGTTAATAGTTAAAAGTTAATAGAGTGGTTAAGAGATGTCTCCCGTGAGGGTGAGGGATACCTGCAGGGCAGCCCAGACCTTGCCCTCGGCATCCGGCAGCCGGATATCCTCCGGACGGCGGCCGAGGCGCGGCCCATCCGGACCGAGGTCATGATCGCTCGTGAGCGGCAGAGGCTGGGCAAGGTCAACCGTAGCGTGGTAGGTCCTGGTCCGGCCCGGCCGGCCCTGGTAGTAGCAGGACAACCAGGTAACCACACCCTCCGGGTGCAGGGTGAGCGCCTCCTGCAGGTCGAGTCCCCAGGCATGGGCGCGGGCGAAAGTCGTAAACGCCCGCACGAGGGTAAAAGACATCTGCAGGGAGGCGTTGCCACGGGCTGCCTGGTGCATCCAGGGACTACCGATGACGGCCTCGCGCTGGATCTGGACGGATGGCTTGACGGTCACCAGCTCCTCCATCACGTCGTCGTATTGGCACAGCACGATATCCCGGAGTCCGTCCGGACGGTAGATGACCGTGTCGAGAGAGAGGTAGTGCATGGTGTGATGAGAGTGGAGAGGTGAGACTTAAGAGTTGAGAGCCGTGAAATACCGGAAAAACGCCACCGCGCTGGGGTCCGCGAGTACAAACTGCATGTACTCGGAGGGTGTGCAAATGCGCCGGCCGCCGGCACTATTGACAGCCTCAACCGTCAGTAGTACGGCCTCGTGCACCTCGACGGCCCCCTCGCGGGCAGCGGGGTTATTGATCACGGAGTCGTCTCCCAGTTGTGCCCACACCTGGGAGGCTTGCCAGTCCTCACCCATGCTCGCGATTGCGGTGACTGTTGCCTCCAGGACCGGGGCCTGATCGGCGGGTATGTCATCCTGGGTATAATGGTCAGTGTGAGTGTAGCCGTCCGCGTCCTGGTACACGGCTGTCATGGTGTACTTGTCCCACTTACCTGGGCGCGGAAAATGTAAATGTATCTCTTGCATGTTGTTGTTAAGCTAATTGGTTAATCTTGACGACGGAGGCTTGGGCGTAGTGATGGCCGACAAACGCCCACACCTGCCGGGGCTGGCCAGTCGTGTTGGGAGCCAGCGTCAGGGTGATCTGGCCGCCTCCGGCTGGTGTCTGCTCAGAGGACTGCATGCACCATACGGCGGCGGGGTCATGCCCGCACATGGTATCGTTGAGTATATAAACCGCCTCGGACAGCGTGGACGATACCGTCAGCGTTACCTCACCGCCCTCCGCAGGTACATCCAGCGCGGAAGCCGTCACCGCCGGCATAGGCTTGGCCGTTACTCCGTCCATCACCACGCGCCCCATAATGGATCGTACATCGTTGACCCCCAGCGCGGGGGCTGCGTCAATCCTCATGCCTCCCATACGCAGCCCCACTTGCAAGGTACTGCTTGCCTCGTGAGCCTTGGCCTTAACTGTGACGCAGGCCGTGTGGCCGCTGCCACAAAACAAGGATGTCATCGGCATAACATAATTGCCGTCGACAAACAGTTCCCATCTGTTCATCGTGTTTTGATGATCGGCGGCTGCGCGGGGTGCCATTGCCACGGCAACGTAAGTGATCTTGGGCACAAGCGCCCACATATATAGCTGGTCGCCAACGGCGCGCCCATAATCCGTGCCTCGGATCAGGCAAGACGTCGTACTCCCCAGGTAGCTTGTGGGATAAATCGTCACCTGCCATGCGGGTGCCATGTCCCGGCTGGTGTAATTATTGACTGCGTTGAGCAACGGATACCTGTAATCCGCTGCGTCCAGATTGTAGTCAGCCCAATGGATGGGGTGAGCATAACAGGGCGCTGCCGGATTAGTTGTCGATGAGTACCCTTGGGATGTGCTCCCCAGCAGGATAGACGCCTTGTCAGAGCCGATAATCCGCCATACAACGGCGGCGGCATAAGCACTATTGTTATGATCTCCCATGTAATTGGCAAATTTCCACGCGCCTGTAGATCGGCCAATCAAAGACACACCGGCGGAGGGCATCATGGTAATCAAAAAATCGTGCAGATCGTTGGTATACACCGCCTCCTTAGAGGATGCGTTGGCCGTGACTACATTATAAGCGTCGGACATCTGCATCTGCCGCACCAGTGTTGTCACCCAAGACGGGATCAGCGTCTCCATGTAGTAGTTCGCCCGCCGCCAATCATCTGCGGCCCGCTGCTCTATCAGCGCCTCGTAAGAGATAGCCTCCTGGGCCGTGGCAGGCAGCGGCACGCGAACGCCCCTGGATGCCGTGACGGTGGCATCAAATACCTGTGGCTGTGTCCATGTGTAGGATTTGGAGGTGTCCACAGCGCCCACGTCCCCGCGCGGTATAGTCATGTCCAGTTGCCACGATCCCGGCGTGCTGCCGGGTGTCAGGGAGGCGGTTGCCTGGCTGCCTGGCTCGCCCGTCGTGACCGTGCCAACAGTGATGGCCAGACCCTCGGCAATCTCCTGAGCTGCGTCCCTGGCCGCCTCGGATGCGCGGGCATCCTGGTATGTCTGCTTGCTGGTAGCGGCAGCATAATCCGTCAACCGCTGCACCTCGGCGCGGGTGGCCAGATTAACCCCTCCCACGCTGACGCCGTCCTGATAAGTACAGGACAACATCATTGCGGGCATGACGGTGGCATCGGTAATCGGTCCGTCCAGCGCAGACGCAATCCCGCGCCCGTCGGCTGCCGTCACCATCTGCCGGGCGATGGACAGGGGGATCTCCACTGGCGCCTCGGGCGTGCCACCATAGACGTGCAGCGCCACCTCGTCCCCGATTACAATATCCGTATCGGCAATCATCCCCCACATGTACAGGTCCACGTCAGTGCTGGATGCTACGGCCTGACTGGATCGTGCCGCCAATACCCAGTCCCCGCCCGGAGCACGTCGCCAGATGTCCAGCCAGCGCGGTGTGGTGTCCGTCGTGCCGAGGACTGCCCACATGTACACGTCACGCACCTTGCAGATCGATCCGACATAACCGGTCAAGAGGTCATCGCCAAATATAAACCGAGCCCATGACCATGCCACGGTCTGGTCCTGGTCATAGCCGGGAGGCGACATGGATGCCGTGCCGCTGGCCGGAGTGACATACATGCCGGCGTTGTGCAAGGCGTCTGGCAGCTGGTTGGCCAGGGATGCGGCCACCATCTCCTCCCAGTTGACGATGACGTCATCTGGAGGGACGACGTCTGCCGGCATGATATCCTGGCGCACTCTTACCTTGATCAGGGATGAGGTGCGCTGGGAGCCGTCTCCGTCAATAATGACCACCTCCGCGACCAGGTCGATGCGATCGGCGCTGCCCATGGCTGCGATCAACTGAGTCGTGTTGACCGACAAGCTGCCAACATAAGCCAGCCCCAGAGCGTCGTCGACCGGCTCCAGGTTGGTGGCGGCCAGGACCAGGGTATCGTCACCCAGGGCGGTCTTGACGGCCAGCGCCGGCCTTGTGCCGGAGGGAGTCACCGGAGTGCCCTCATCCAGCAGAGTGATGCGCAGGGGCAGCTTATCGCCGCGCACCAGGGACAGGTCGGTGACCGGTATGCCGCCGGGGTGCATGACGGCCATGGTGGCCAAGTCAATCAGGAGTATCATATCAGTGTGGGGGGAGGAGAGTGGAGAGTTGAGAAAGGTTCCTCCCGGCGGATCGCCGGGAGGAAGTGGCGTGCTTAGGCCGCCGGATAGTCCGCGTCAGGCGTCAGCTTGCAAAGCGGGTTGTAAACAACGCTGAGCTCAAATTCGGCCAGGGACGGATCAGACGCCGCCTTGGCCGGGTTGACCAGACGCAGGCGGCCCTGCATGCAGGCGCTCATGATCCTGGCGCCGTCGCGGTAGGCGTCGGTCCACTCCGTGTAGACGTAGACGTCGATCTGCGTGGAGCCGGCGGCAAACACAACCTGCTCCGTGCCCCAGTCCTCGCGCAGCCCAAAAGAGAGCTGCAGGAATTCAGGGGTGATGTAGTTGGAGGCAAACAGGAATTTACGCTTGGTGACCAGCTGCATCTCCTCGGTCTCGTAGGTGCCGCCGACGCTGGTGCCCTCAATCTCTGCGGTCTTGGGCTCAATCTGAGGGTTGCTGGTGCGGACCTTGCCCATGTAGAGCCAGGGGCCGGGGTCCTCGTCGCTCGGAGGGACGGGCAGCCAGTCTGCAGACACGGTCTTGGCCTGGTCGCCGCTGCCGATGGAGGCTCCGAATTTGGCGATGCTGACCTTGGAGCCGATGATCAGGCCGGGGATGATAAATCTAGACATATCAGTGATTAGTGGTTGGTTAATGGTTGGTAGTTACACGCCGATGATGACGGCCAGCTTGGCCGCCTCCAGGGCCTTGGCCTGGGAGGCTGTCACTTTGGCGGTCGCACCTGCGCGCCCGTAAGCGCCGTTGATGAGCGTGCCCGTCTTGGTCACGCGGACTAACACCAGCGTATCCTCCTGGGCGGGAGCCTGCGGAGTCGTGCCGGTCGTATCTGTGTTGTTGGTTGTGTTGGTCTTAGCCATGGTTGTGTGTTGTGGGTGAGGATGAGGGAAAAATTAAAAGTTGACGGGAGCGTAGAGGATGATGGCCCGTCCCCGGAAGCCGGTGAGCTTGGACTTACTCATATCGTAATCCTCGACGGATGCCACGGAAGGCATGTCGTAGCAGACGCGGTCGACGACCGGGTCCCAGGTGCGGACCGCGTGCAGCGCCTGCCCGACCATGCCGGACAGACAGCGCAGAGGCGGCATGCCTCCGGGCATCCCGGCTGTCCTGGCAAAGCAGCTCACGGCCAGCACGGCGTGCATGCGCACCATCGGAGCATCAACGCCCATGTCCAGCAGGGGGACGTATCCTGCAGGAGTGACGGCGACGCTGCCGGGCTTGCCAATGGCCACGCGGTTGATGGCGTCCACCTGGTCCTGGTCGTCCCACACGGTTGGGCACACCATCGGAGCCAGGACGTCGTCCTGCTGCAGGTGCTTGATGAGATGCTCGGCGAGCTTGTAATCCTTGTCCATGAGAGTGGAGAGTTAAGAGTTGAGTGTTGAGTTGTCGTCGGCCTGGGCCAGGAGGCGGTTGAGGACCAGGGTGGCGGCGTACACGGCATTCTTGCGCATCTGCTCGCGGGAGGGCATCACCTCCGGATGGGCCGGGATGGTGGCGGACTTGACCAGGGCACCCAGTGGTGTGACATCCTGGTAGTGGCCGTCCTTGTTGCGGCGCTTACGCTGCTTGACGCGGGCCAGGATGGCGCTGCCGGTATCGACGTCGCCCAGGACCATGACCTCCTCCTCCGGGATATTGAGGGATGCCAGGGAGCGCCGGCGCAGGGGGGAATCCTTAAACGGGATGAGCAGGCTCTTGATGCGGCGACCGGTCACCTCCGACTTGCGGCCGGAGGGCTTGACGGTGCCGCCCAGCCACTGCAGGCGCACGCCGATGTGGGTGATGTCGATGGTGGCCTTGTTGTCCCGGATGACGGGAGGGTTGACTGATCGCTTGGCCGCGCCCCAGAATCTCTGGGACTGGGTGCGGTCGAGCATGTCCTGGAAACTATCCCTTACTGCCTGGCGGGCAGCCCTGGCCACGTCAGCCACCATCTCCGTGCGGATGGCGGGAGCCAGGGGGAGCCGGTTAAGCCCAATCACATCTACGTGCAACCTGATCATGAGTTGACATCAGTTAAGGGTTGAGGCATAAGGGGGACATGAGTGGGATGGACGGCAAGATCAGTAACCGCGACCTGCGCTGGTGGCTCAAGGAGCTGGCCAGACCGCGCGATGCTGCGTCCGGCATCCGACCGGAGCCGTCCGACTGGGAAAGCCGAGCCCGCGCCCAGGGCTGGCAGCCGGCCAGACCGTTTGTAAGCGGCCGCCATAACAACGGCCGCCAGAACCGCCATCTCCGGCGTAAGGGTTGATCTGTTATTACTGCTCGCTGACATAGACGTAGGTGGGCGTACCGTCCCTCCCCCGGACGATCTTGTTGACTCCGTGGCGGACCTGCTGCATGAACAGGACCTCGCTCTCGTTGGTATGGGGATGCTGGTCGGACTTGTTGACAAGACGCCTCTGATCTTGGAGAGTGCGGACGATGGTGTCGATGCGGTGGCCGGAGCGGTAGTCCTCGTTGACAAGGATGATCCTCTCGTTGCCCGGTTTGCCGCTGCCGGCAAACCGCTGCGCCGTCTCCTCCGTGCGTGACCAGCTGTCCACCATCTTGGTGGGGAGCGCCTGGTAGCCGTCGCGCTTGATGGCAACCAGGAATTGGTCGGCGTTGTTGGGGTCGATGGACATGCCCCGGTAGAGCGTGCCGCTCTCCCGGACGTCGGTGGGCGTGATGCGGTTGACGGCATCGTAGAGGGCGTCCCACTCCTCCTGGGTGGCGTAGTCCTGGACTCCGCGCTGGCTCCTGTCAAATTTGCGCTGGTCCTCCACGAATTTGACCATGGCCCTGGCCTGGGTGTCCGGGATGACGGGAGGGCGCTGCCCGCAGATCACACGCCCGGCCTCGCTCCAGTGCACCGGGCGTGTGCCGTTGGGGTCGGTGTAGTAGACGCGGTCTCCCTCCACCTCCACGCAATCCTCCAGAGCCTCGACAAATGCCTGCTGCAGGTCGCCGTCCATCTTGGCGATGGACGCCTCCAGGCTGGCGTTGAGTGACTCGCCGTCCATGTCATCCACCGTCGCCTCCGGGATAACCAGGCCGTGGCGCTGAGCCTCCTCGTAGTCAACCGGGTCAACCCCCATGCCGGAGTTAAAATCAAACGGAGGATAGTCCAGGTCAAATCGGCTGAGCTTGCGCCAGATGGGCGAGGTAAGCAGCGCGATGTGGGAGCCGTCGGTGGCCACGCCCTCGTAGTTGACGGCCGCCGCCGCCTCCCTCCAGCGGGCGGCCCAGTCCCTGGGCTGGCGGCTGTAGCGGATACGCACCAGACGCTGGGCCGGATAGGCCAGCGACCCCATCATGGAGTCCCGGTAGGCTCGCTCTTGGACCATGGCCACGTTGGTCTCCAGGATCAGGCGCTGGCGGGCGTCGGAGTTGAGGTCCTGGATGGTGCCCTCTGTGCCGGGCTCCGGCTGGTAGCCGGTGGCCTTGAGCATCGCGCGGACCTCGCGCAGGGCGTCGGCCTCGGACAGGTTGCCGTCCACAATGCCCTGGGAGCGATCCCTAAATCCCTGCACACGCGCATAGTGCCCCTGCCTGGCCGTCCAGTAGGAGCGCTCGCGGATATCCGGGTCCACGCCGTCCCAGTCCGCCGACGACATGCCGGCAGCAGGCACCGTGACCTTGGCACGCATGATATCCGAGGGAGAGGGCATTGCTGTTGAGTGAGGAGGGTTGAGAGTGGAGAGTTGAGCTGCTGTTACCTGTTAACTCCCCGTCCGGGGGACGGGAACAACCCCGGAGCTCCGGAGCCGTAGGCAGGGCGCGGTCCCTGGACGTAGGGGCGCTTACCGGGAGGCACGGGCATGCGGCCATCCGGACCGATCACCCGGTGGGTGCCGGCCCGGACGGCCTCCAGCCGCTCGCGGGCGGCTGTGTTGGCCTTATCCCGGTCCTCGGAGACCATCACCGCAAACCGCTTGAGCAGACGCCAGGCGATCATGTCCAGGGCCTCCGGCTTGAGCGTGCGCGGGATGGTGGTGTCGCTCTGCAGGTCCATCACATTGGCGGCGTTGGCAGCAATGGCCTCGCGCACGGCTGCCGTCACGTCCTGGATGATGCCGGGGATGACGGTGCCATCCGTGTCGGCGGCCGTGATGGCCTCCAGCTCCGCTCGGTCGATGGCCTCCGTGAGCATGTCCGCCGTCAATGTGATCCAGCTTGACATTGTTGTTGAGAGTAGAGGGTGGAGAGTTAAGAGTTGGGTTGCTCGTCCGGGGACTCCGGGGCGGGATCGTCGAGGTGCAGGATCATATCGACTATCGTGTCACACATGCCCAGGGTCTCGGCCGCCTTATGCAGGTCGAGGGTCTCGTAGGGCTTGGTACGGGCCAGCAAGCCGCCGATGATACCGCCGGCGATGATGGCTGTGATCTCCTGTCTGGGAGTCAAGCCGGCCTGGATGGGACGCAAGGAGGCGACGTATGGCTCCAGGGTCTTGGCGGGGCCATATAGGGCCTCGTACTCGTCCTCGGTCATGTTGGGTCCGTGATCGTTCCCTGCCTCCTGGTTGGTGCCGTCACCCTTGTCGGCGGGCGTGGGGGAGTCTACGGCAGGTTGATTGGCGGGATTGGCTACAGGCTCCGGTGTGGATGCCTCGGCAGCGGTGTCCTCTGCGGGCGGCGTGATCTGCTCCTGGTCGGTATTGGCAGGTGCTATATCCTGAGCGGGAGCCTGAGGAGCGTCGTGATTGGTAGCCTTGTTGGTCTTGGTTGATTTAGCGGTCATCTTGATTGTGTATTGATGGTAAGTATTAAGAGAGGGAGCGTGGAGGCAAGAGCATCTCAACTCTTAACTCTCCACACTCCACCCTGTATTAAGCGATCTGCATGCGCATCATGCAGGAGGGAGCCGAGAAGACCACCTTGTGGTGGCCCTTGATGCGCAGCCACTCTGTGGAGATGTCGTCGTCACGGTAGGTCTCCACCGTGCTGTACATGTCGTCTCCGGCGATGTTGAGCGTCTTGAGCGCCGTGATGTCAAATGGGCTCGGATCGTCGTCAGCGTAAAACAAGTAGAAATTGCTGCCCACGATGCTGACGTTGTCCACCTCTGCTCCCGCCACGCCTCCGGGATTGTAGGAGGCGATGGAGCGCATGATCTTGACCGGCGGGATGTCGTCTCCTTTTAGACCGATAAAATCCAGGAACTTGTCCTGGGTGAGTACCTTGGGAGACCCCTCACCCATCTTGTACTGGATTTGCTTGTTGGCCTCAACAAGGTCCCAGATATCGCCCGTAGTCAGGATGCGGTTGGGATAGACTCCATTGTTCCGAGCAAATTGTTTAGCCATCTTTTTCAGGATATCCGCCAAGGGCAGGTCCAGGTTGGTCCACTTGTTGGCCTCGTTGGTGTCGCCCACCTTGGTGATGCTGGGGATGATGGAGTTGGCGTAATCAAACACCTCCTTGTTGTGGCTAATCAACATGCGGCGGGCCAGTCCCCGGGTCTTGGCCTGGCGCAGGCTGTTACGGTAGACCTCCTGGTCGATGGCACCGAGCAGCTCGCGGTCGTCGATGCCGATCTTGAGGGTGTGCTCCTCCAACATGACCGGGAGGTCCTCTCCCTGGATGTCGATGGTGCGAGGTGCCTCGTACATGCCGCGCCGGGTATCGGAGACCGCAAATGCGTCCTGGCGCAGGTAGCGCTTGTAGGAGGTCAGCAAGCCGGGGGCCTTGACACCCGGAGCAAGAAAGCGTGCCGGGTCGTGGAGTTGAGTGCCGTACCAGCCGACGATGTAGTTGGTCAGCGGCAGGTTGACGGCGTAAGTTGCAGATGTGCTCATATGAGTTAATAGTGATTAGTTAACAGTTAATAGCGTATTAGGCGGTGGGCGTTGCCCAGGCGACGAGCAGGGCCTCGTGGAGGCAGCTGCCCTGTCCGCTGGTGTTGGGGGCCATGGACTGAGCCACGATGAGCTCACCGGCCGTGCCGGTGGCTGCCTTGACGGTGGCATCAGCGCACAGCACCAGATAGGTGCCGGTCTCGATCATGCCGGGAGTGTCGTTGAGACGGACCTGGACGATGCCCGGATGAGGCATCAGGATCAGGTCGCCGCCGTTGCCGTCGGCGCCGTCGCGTCCGTCGGGGTTGCTGACGACGCCGTCAGGGACGGTGGTGGCGGACGTCACCAGGGACATCGTCTGTCCGTCAGCGGAGAGCTTGGCGAATTTGCCCTCGCTCTTGTCGGTGCCGGTGGTGCCGGCCGGCCAGTCGCGGCGCACCACGGGAGTTTGCTTAATAATCATCTTGTTTAGAGTTGAGTGTTGAGAGTTGGGAGTGGAGCTATTTGCTGCGTGAGGACGTGAATTCCTCCGCAGCCCTGGTCCAGGTGCGGTTGTACTCGCCCGGAGTCAGAGCGCGGCCGTGCTTGGTGACCTCGGCGTCCACGGCCTTGCGGCAATGGGCCACCAGATCGACGTCGCTCTGCGGCACCTTGACGGCCTTGCCCTCCGGCGTGCGGTGGGTGATCACACCCGCAGGAGTGACCTTGGGGTCCATGCGCTGCTGGTTGCCCTTGTTATGCAGCTGTCGCGGCAGGGGTGCCCTGTTGTGGGCAACGGAGCCTCCGTTGGACTCATCGACCTGCTGCTTGAGCAAATCAAAATCCGTCTTGAGATCCGTCACGGCCTTGAGGATGTCGTCCCCGGTCGCGGTCTCGGACAGGTTGAGTGCCTTGGCGATCTCGTTACAGATCCCCAGCCAGCCCTCGTCGTCCGAGTTGCAGTTGGTTTCGTCTTTGTTTTGGTCGTCGTTGTTGGTATTGGTTTCGTCTTCCTTTTTCTTTTCCTCCTCCGTGGTAGCGGGCGAAGGATTGTCATTGTTGGTGTTGGTTTCTTGCTTCTTCTTTTCCTCATCTCCGGCGGCATCGTCGGAGTGCAGGACCCGTTGCTGTGTTGCTTTCTTGCTCATGGTTGTGGTTTGGGAGATGGTGGCACTGCGGCTGTGGACGACCACATCGCCTGCAGCGGATTGGCGGATGATGCCCGGCTGGGCCTCGTGGTCCGGGTTGTTGGTGACGGCCAGACCGGACAGGCGCGTCGGGCTGTAGCCGTTGTCGTAGACGCGCTTATAGTCGGCCAGCTTGTACTCGGTGCTAAATGCCCAGTACTTGCCTTGGTTGAGGTCATGGTGGGTGTCCTTGACCCAGGCGATGTAGGCAGCCTGGTAGAGGCTGCCGTCGACCCGGCCGTAGTCCAGCGCCTTGCACCAGCCCAGGGCCGGGTTATCGCCGGTGGTGCGCAGATGCAGGTGGTCGTTGTTGACCTGGATGCCGTTGCCGCCGTTGATGGCAGGATCGTAGGACTCGCAGATGGCCTGCAGTGCTGCCTCGTCGATGACCTCGTCCACGTCCCAGCGCTTGCCTGGGGCGATGGAGGTGTCGGGCACCGGGATGGTGTAGGTGCCGGCCGGCTCAATCAGGTACCAGCCTGATTGCGGGACCTGGCCGACGGGGTACGGAGCGCAGGCAGCCGGGTCAAAATCCGGGATGCCGCGGGCGATGTATCTGTCTCGGTAGTTGCTCATGCGTTGGATTGGGCTGAATTTGCGCCGTGCAGGGGTCGTGCAGGGGTGGATAATGTGAGAGACGGGTCAATGGCCGCCGCGCGGCGTCTCCCCTCGTTGCGGGCCTCCTGGAGGCGTCGGGCAATCTGGAGTGCGGTGGAGACGATCTCCTCCTCTCCGGGGACCTGCAGCATCAGGGCCAGCTGGGCCTGCTCCGCCGGGGAGAGGGGCAGCATCTCCAGCGTGACCCGCTCCAGGCGTTTGTCGATGTCTTGCAGGCGGTGGGCGACCACCTCCTCCAGACGGAGGCGGGCTGGCTCCCAGAGTGTGGTGCTGCGGTGCAGAGCCAGGGTAGTGAGGGCGTCTCGGCGGCGGGAGTTAAGCGTGTAGGGCGTCTCCTGGGGGGCGGGCTGCAGGGGCATCTTGACGACACCCTCCATGGCCTGCTGCTGGGGCACGTAGCCGGCGGCCTTGATGGCGTAGAGCTGGGAGGAGGAGACCCCGGCGGTCACCTGCCAGCCGGTGCGCTCGCTGACCTCGGCGTCGTCGATGTCGTAGCCGGCGGCACGCAGGGCGGCGGCGTTGGCAATCTCCTTGTCCGGCGTGGTCTTGTCCACGCAGGAGAGCGTAAAATTCACCAGGTGCGGCTGGCCGGGGTGGTACTCATCCAGCACCCGGTTGACCAGCTGGACTGTCAGTACAGAGGCGATGGAGGATGCCTCGCCGCCGGCCCAGTCGGCAAATCCGTCGGCCTGTGCTCCCCCGGCCAAGGTACCGGAGCCCGACTCGGTCATGACCGTGAGCTTGCCGGCCGTGGTCAGCATGGCGATCTCCTCGGTGGCCACCTTGTAACGGCGGTCAAACAAGTCGACGCTCGTCTGGGATATCGGGATGGACTTGATATCGGAGTCGTGGTCGATGACGCCGGTGGCCGCCGAGTAGCACATGGCCGACATCTTGATGTACTCCTGACGCAGCTCCTCGGAGCAGTCAGGAGGAAGCACAAAAAATGCCGGCGGCGTACCCAGCCTCTCCAAGAACACGTCCCATTGGGCCAGCGTCGTGCTACGGTTAAGCACCAGCATCTGGGCGGGCATGTCGATGGGCCGGGGATGCAGGCGCAGGATGAGGTCGTCCAGCGGGACCGGCAAGGCCTCTCCCCGGTAGCGGCCAAACTGGGCGTTGGGATTGTACCCCCAGGGACCCCGGTAGCCGTCCCGGCACATCAGCCAGTTGTCAATGGGCAACAGATGCAGGCCATCGCTGTCGGCGTAGGGCTGCAAGAATTTGTAGTGCCGGCGGGACGCCTGGGACAGGGAGGTGATGGCCTCGTCCATGTTAACGATGGCGTTGCACAGGTCGGTAATGGTGCGCTGCTGGCTCTCGGCCAGCAGGCTGTCGCGGTCGTCCAGGTCCGGCTTGACCGTGATAGACCAGTCGTACTTGCTCAGAGCGTCGTCCCGCTTGGTAATACAGGTCATCAGCATGGCGTCGTAGCGCTCCATCTGTTCCCAGATCCACTGCTGCTCGGCATAGGCGCCCAGCTGGCAGTCCTGCAGGCAGCGCCGTATGGTATCCACGCTCAGGTAGTCCAGCGGGCACACGCGCTCAATCTGGCGGCGGCGTACCTTGTCCAGCTCGGCCAGGGCGAGTGCGGCAAACATGGCCGGCTTGCTGTCCTGGGATGCCTTGTCCGGCGCGGTAAGCGCCCGCTGCACGCCCTCTGCATGGGGCCTGCGGTGGAGGATGTAGTTGTAGAGTCGTCTGATCATACTATGCTGCCAGGAGTTGATGTAGGATGGGACGGCCGCCAAAGAGCGAGCCGTGGGAGCGGCCGCCAAACAGGCCCGCTCCCGTGATGATGCGGCCGGTGCCTGGGGCCGGGAGATGGTGCTGCACGTGGCCGTCGGCGGCGCGCAGGGCCAGAGCCAGGGCCGTGCACCGGTCGGAGTGTCCCTCCCTGGTGTGCGGGGCCTCGTAGCTGTAGTCCGTACCTCTAAATATCTGCTGCATGGCGTGCAGGTCCTCGCGCACCTCCACGTCGATGGGGATGCGGACGCGGGTCGGAGCCTCAAAGGCCTGGCGGAGGCGCGGGAAGATGAGGCGCTTAAACGCAGGCGTAAACGTGCAGAGCTCGATCCTGCCATACTCATGGCCCTCCGGATGCCAGCGCTTAAACTCCTTGACCAGGACATCGCCCATGCCGATGCCCACACCCGTGTAGTCGTAGCAGACGCGTCTGGCCGCCTTGATGCGGTGGCGCAGTACCTCCATCTGGTCGGGCACGGACATGTTGCGCAGCACCAGTACCTCGCGGGTGACGAGCACGTCCCCCACCCGCTCCAATGTCCAGCAGACCGTCGGGTCGTTGGTGCGTCCAAAGTCGATGCCCAGGCGCAGGTCCAGCTTGTTGCCCAGGTAGATGGCCGGGTCGCAGGACACCGTGGCACTTGCCGACTCAGCCGTGGCGATCAGGTCGTAGGGCAGCAGCACGTTGCTGCTGTCCAGGAATTCGCACATGTACTCTTGAGCCCAACCAATGGGGTCGTCCAAGGATTCGCGGAGCTCGTCGATGTCGATCGGGAGGCCATCCTCCACTGCCTTGGCGATGGTCACCACATGGCAGGACCAGTGCTGCTTGCGGCCCTCCCTGGGGTTAAGCAGGTTGTCGTTGATGATCTTGTACGTCCTGGCGCCACGACCCGTCTTGCCGTTGGGGGTAGTAATGAGGCGGACCTTTTTCTCACCGCCCCGGAGGGGATTGGTGATGGATGGGAGCACTGCACGCCACGTCGCATCGGGGTCCTCGAAAAATGCGAATTCCGTCAGCACCAGGTTGGCGCTAAAGCCTCGCACGGTATCCGGCCGGCCGGGGACAGCCAGGATGCGGCTGCCGTTGTCAAACGTGATGGAGCCGGACTTGAGCAGGGTGTTGGGGCCGTCCTGGCGCTCAATCTCCTCGGCAGCCAGTGCGACGCTAAATGCCTCCGCCCACTCCTTGCACTTGGACAGCGACTCCATCGCCTGGCGCTCGGAGGGGGCTGCGATCATCCAGGTGGTCTTGGGCCTGATCATCGCATCCCTCACCGCCTCGGCGGCCGTGCTAAAATCCTTACCGGACTGACGGGACCAGATGCCGGCCTTAAACCGGCTCTCGTCCGCCACCCACTGCGCCTGGTAAGGCAGCAGCAGATCCAGTGGCGTTGTGATCAGGGAGGAGGACATGATGGAGGGTTGAGAGTGGAGAGATGAGAGTTGATTTGGTGTTAACTATTAACTGTTACCTATTAACCGGATGCGTTAGCATCCAAAGATATTGCGCAGCTTGCGGTCGCGCTCCTCTGGAGTGAGGGTGGACTGGGTGACCTGTTTGGCGGCGTCGGCCTGGGCAGCCTTGGCCTCCAGTATCTTGAGGCGGCGCTTGTCTTGGGCCAGCTGCTCGGCCTTGAGGATGAGTCCCACCAGGATGTTAAGGGCCTTAGGGTCGCAGGACGGGGAGGCGGCCAGGTCCAGGGCGGCGGAGCGGATGGCCCGCATGGTGGCCTCGTCCACCCCCTCCACGGATATCTTGTTGAGCTCCTCGGCCGTCTTGTTCTGCCGGGCCAGACGCGCCGGCAGGATTTGGGAGTGGTAGTAGCGCCGGATGGCCTCCTGGCTCAGCTTGATGCCGTCCTCCTCCAGGCGCTGCTGCACCTTGCGGTAGGACTCGCCGGAGAGCAGCATGGTGTCTACGTCGTCCTTGATGATGGGGGGCAACTGGGAGCCGATCACACTGTCTGGTCTGGGCTTGCGGAGCATAGCGTTAATACTGTTAACTATTACCTGTTCACTGTTACCTCATATCTGGGTAAGCTGGACGCGGCCGGCGTCGGTGATGGCGTACTTGCGCTCGCCAGTGATCATGCAGGTGGTGGACGTGATCAGGCGCAGGGCCTCCAGCTCCTGGATAGCTAGGTCGATATCGGCAGTACCTGGACTCGGAGACATGTCCAGGGATACCTCGGCCCGGAGGGCAGACACGCGCTGGGTATAGGCAGCGGGCAGCCGGTCGAGGACCTGCAGGACGGTGATCTTGATGTTGGCGCGAGTGGTCATAAGGATTTACGGGTCTTGAGGATGTCGATCATCAGGGTGAGGGTGCCGGACATCTCATTAAGCTTGACGGTGATGCCGTTGAGCCTCTTGTGCATGTCGTCGGTGGTCTTGGCTTGGAGGGCCTTGAGTTCCGCCACCTCCTCACGGGTGGCGTACTTGTCCTCCATCAAGAAGCGCTGGGGATCGTCGGATTGCTGGGGAGCCTTGCGGCCCTTGACCATCCACCATGTCCCGGACGAGCCGAGAGCAACGCCGAGGATGGTGCCCACTGCCTCCGGCGAGATGCCTGCAGCGGCGTCTGCTATTAGTGCAAGGATCATGATCAGAGCAGTTGGGCCAGCGTGCTGGCCCCGGTGGTGTAAGCGCGGTGGAGGGTGGCCGTGGGGAGGGAGCCCAGCTGGACATGGCCGGGATCGTAGGGCGAGCGCCAGTCTCCACCCCACACCAGACCCAGCTTATGGGCCAGGGCCGCCACGGGCTTATAGATGGAGTCCGGTCCCTCGCTGGGTGCCCAGATATCACGGCCGTCCCTAAACAGGCAGACGTCGGCCGCAATGCCAAAATTGTGCATGGACTGCCCTCCCCTGGCGTTGGTCACCTTGGGGCGCTTGGCGTAGAGCTTGTCTTGCTCGTCGTAGGTGCGGAGTCCGCAGATGAGCCGCCAGTCGGCAAGACCGCGCAGGGCCGTCATCATCTGGCGCACCTTGAGCGCGGCCAGAGGCTGGAGGGTAAGCAGGTTGTCCTCCGTGCGCTTGTCCAGCCGGCCGTAGCGGGTCTGGAGCTGTTGATGGCTCTCGCGCCACTGGGCCGCCGCCTCACGGGTCAGCGGACCGGTGATGCCGTCAAGCTGGCCCCGGTAAAATCCGGCAAATTTGAGGGCGCGCTGCCACGCCAGTGTGTTGGATTGTAACTCTGCGTAGGTCATTGCTGTGGAGAGTGGAGGGTTAAGAGTTGAGAGTGGAGGTTACTTGGACGTGGCCTGGACGACTGGCGGTACTACGACAACGTCCGGAGTTGATTGGGACCAGGCAACGCTGTGGGAGTCACGGTCCACCACCAGGGATGAGCCACCACGGATGACCACCACCTGCCCGTCGGTAAGAGCCACGCTGGTGGCTACCGGGTCGGCATCCTTGCTGCAGGAGTTGCCAAGCAGGATCATCAACGCGCCCAGGACGATCATCAGGCGGGTCGTCCCGGACAAAGGTGAGGAGGACCCGGAGCCATTGGGCATGGACGACGTATCCTGATCAGGATACTGGCTCCGGTCCTCCACAGGGGGAGCGACGTCCTCCCCCATGGAAGCGACGGGGAGAGGGAGGACGCCGGCCGGATTGGCGGACTGGCCACTCTGGCCATCCTCTCCGGCAAGCTGGTATTTCCCGCCGCTTATAAACTGCAGCAGGATGTTGACCGCGCCAAGGGCGCTAAAGAATTCAATGGGGTTGCTGTCCAGCCAGGCCCGTACGTCGGGGATGATCAGAGCCAGTAAGGCGGCCAAGTTGGTCCAAAAGTATTTGGACAGGTAAAATGGCGTCTTGTTGGTGGTGGTGTTCCCGGCTCCACCCGGAGCCGGGATTGTATCATGTGCACCAGTAGTATTATCAACAGGAGAGGGAGTGTAGCTCATGGGGGCACTTTAGCCCATTCCCGGCGACCCTCTGTTGCATTTGGCGCGTTTGTTGCATTTGGCGCATTTGGCGTCAAAAAAAGTCGAATGTGCTCTGCAGCAGGCGGGCGTGACGGATGGCCCGTCTCTGGAGAGTGACGGCCATAGCCTCCACCTGGCGACGGTAGAGCAGCCACTTTCTTCCGGCCGGGTTGGGACGCCAAGCGATCAGGCTGCCGTGCATCACCATGCGCCTGACCGTCTGTGAGGACACTCCCAGCAGGGCCGCTGCCTGGGTAATGGTACAGAGGGGCCCGGAGGCCCAGTGCTTGAGCGTCTTGTCGTCCATGCCTCAACCTTACCACAATTTTTTGCCATCTCTAATGACGGCCAAAAAAAGCCCCCTGCAGGGATGCTGCAGGGGGCGTGCAATGGTTGGATGTTGTTAACCTAAAACGTGGGGAGCTTTTTCTTTTATTGCCTCATAAATACGGATTAACAATTCATCAGGCGCAGTTTCGGCAGCAGGGCTTTTCAAATGCATCGTGTCACCTTTTCTCTCACATGGAGAGAATGGTAGGATTTGGTTCACTTCATCATCTGATAGGTTCGCCCACAATTTTATGTCTTCTAGGGCTTCTACTTCATTGTGTCTATCCGTTTCAAAAATATTGTTGAGCAATGCATGCATAAAATTCCATTTCAAGGCATTATTTCCGTCAATAGTAATGGATTCAATTTCGTTATTTGACGTTGAATTAAGTAATATTTTGTGCATATAGGAATAGAATATACAGAAGTATGAAAATACAAAATTTGTACTTATGTCATTAACATTAATAAAAAGACCGCCGGGAATTTTCCTGGCGGTCTTGCCGTACTGGGTATCGACGGAGATTAGGCAGTGAGCACGAGGCCGAGTCGGTCGGAGGCGATGCGGTGGTAGTCCGGTGACAGCTCAATGCCCACGGCCGTATGTCCCTTGTTGCGCGCAGCCACCAGGGTGGTTCCGCTGCCGGCAAACGGGTCCAAGATGCGGGACTTGGCAGGCAAGATGGTCATGAGGTGCTCCATCAGGGGGACCGGCTTGCCCGTCAAGTGGAGCTTATCCTTGGGGCGGATTGGCTCGCGGACCACTCCCGGAGGGCATAGCTTGACGGACTTGTTATATCCTCCATGCGTGGCGGTCAGGACGTACTCGGCCTGGTTGCGGTACAGTCCCATCTGGGGGCGGCAGCTTTCCGTCTTGTCCCAGGGGATGATGCCCCTCCACGTCCAGCCGGCAATCTGCAAGGCGTCGGAGGTGAGCGGGAGTTGACGCCAATCGCTAAATACCATCAGCCAGCCGCCGGGGCGCGTCAGGCGGAGGGCCTGCTCCATCCACCGCACGGACCACATCAGGTGGGTACGCTGGTCGCGGGTGTCATTGCTAAACGTCGGGTAGTATTTACGGGTGCCGGATTGCTGGTACTTGACGCGTGGGTCTTGTGCTCTGGCAGCGGTAGAGAGGCCGCCGCTGGCGTAGGGAGGATCGGTGATCACGGCATCATAGGATGCCTCCGGCATCGTCATCATCAGGGACATGCAGTCCCCATGCAACATGGTATGTGTGTTGGTCATCGGACGCGAGCATAGCTCACGCAAGCACCTCTCTCTAACGTCACAACAAATTTATTATGAATTTGTTATGCTTGTTAGATGTATAAAATTTATGATCAGAATGTTGCGCTGTGTCATACATCAGATATTGCGCTTCATAAGGACAAAAATCCAGCGGCCGTCGTCAAACAAAGTGCCAGCATAATCCCATCCAAAAAAATCAAGGTCTTTTTGGCTATTGGGGGAGATCAAAGGTTCTTCTTTTCCGTCGTAAAAATCCTTTTTGTATAATGCGCGGAATCGGTATTCGTATTTGATTGGACGCTTGCTGATTTTTTCTTGGCTACCTGTTTGAGGTAGCCTTGTCACATCAGCTATTTGGGTAGAAAGGTTGTACAAGCTGTATGAGATTGCCCCAGTAAGAGCGATCAAGCAGATGCCTATTACGGTGAGAGTGTAAAACTGCCATGGTTTCATATCTAATTGGTCATTATTTACTTACATTGTTAACTAATAATTTTAAGGCCTCACGCAATTTTGCGAGCTCTCGTTCTGACTCTCTCCATTTATGTTCATAGTATGAAGATTCTTGTAGACTTTCGGCTCCAGTACGTCGCCATAGATAGTCCATCGATACTGACAAAGCATCCGCCATTCTTTGCAACTCCCCCGCTTTAGGAGTCGCCTTACCTCTAAGATAAAGAGATATAGCACTTTGTGATATACCAGTAGATTCGGCAAGCATGACCTGAGAGAACCCTTTTTGCTTCATCAGCTCTCTCAAATTATCTTGAAATAGAAGTTTCTTCATATTTTGTGCTTGCCAAATATTACGTTACTGGTATTAGTTTCTTCATAAGGCCGCCCCATAAGGGCGGCCATAGGAAGAACCTAACAAATCTCTTATGAGAACACAAGAAGACATCTCACTCCAGTGGCTCTTGAGCAGGGGGTATACGCCTGTTGAGGCTGCCGAAGCATTAGGGGTATCACCTAGTCACGTACGCAGAGTACTCAAAGGGGCCCCAGACCGAGGCAATGCCCTGAAAGCTCGCATCAGGAGGTTGCCGCGTAAAAAACTGACATCATTAAGGAGGAGCAGGTAACAATGCTGAGGAACGCCGCCAATCTCATTGCCGCCATAGCAGTCATGGCCCTGGCATTTTTTGGGATGGTCAAGGCAGGAGGCTGGTATCTGGATACGGAGGAGCGGCAAGTGCGCGACGGCATCAAGGACCCGCGCACGGCCAGCCTGCCAGTTATAGAAAGGCCACACGATGATGGACGACACCCCCGTTGATATGGACGCCCCCATGACTGCTGATGAGTGGGCCATCTGGGGAGCCCTGTGGAACATCCCGGAGGTGCGCCGCCATTACCAGGTACATCACGACGGACCGCTTACCTGCTCGAACCTGGCTCATTACCTGGGCCTGTCCGACAAGGCTATCTGGGAGCTGCAAGACAAGGCCCTGGTCAAGCTGAGGGTGGCCCTCAACCGCTACATCCTACAGCAAGAGATCAATCGTCAACAACATTTTGACCAATGAAACACGAGCTAATGATAACCGCTGAAACGCGGGTGACGCTGGGCGTCAGCGAAGCCAACCGCCTGCATCGGTATGCCCAGGCGCAGGCCGAGATGGCGGCATGCGCCGGCCGCAATGCCGTGACGGCAGGACTCAAGCTGGGCAAGCTGCTGACCGAGCTTAAGGCCGCGACTCCCCATGGAGAGTGGGGTGAATTCTTCGCCAAAGACGATAAATTGAAACCACGGTTTCAATTTACCCAGCAGATGTCCAACCGCTACATGCGCTGCTACAAGACAGCAGCCGGTCGATTGGCCAATACGGAGAGGTATCTCCTGGACGCCGGACTGAGCGGTGAACCTGTCTCCGAACTGCCCACCCTAGTGGATAAAGTAACCGACGGAGCCGAGACACCTCGACAGATGGAGATCAACCTGGGAGTTATCTCTACCCGCAAGCGGACAACGCATGACCGGGTTAAGCCCCTGGGATTTACTGGAGCCGGCAACCCTGACGGAGCGCTGGCCCTCACCCCTATGGACAAGCTGGCCAATGACCTGGCCGCCCTCAATCTCCCCCCGGATGAGCTGGAGCGTCGCCGGCACCAGGCCGAGCAGGATGCGGCCTGCCTGCTCAAGCAGCTGGGGACCTTTGTGGACCAAGGCTACATCCACTTATTGCGTCTCCAGGAGCGCGAGCTTTTCGCTGAGTCCTTGGCCGCCTACGCCCGCAAGATATCCAACGTCGACGAGCAGCGAGTCAAGGCCACGATGGATGGGTTGGTCAACGGCACAACTACATTATAACACAATGGACAATATCACCATGGACGATTTACCGCTGGTGGAGCGGGACAGAGTGCTGGCCATCTATGCGGCCTGCAAGCGCATCAAGGAGGCCAGCGCCTGCTATGGAGCGCAGCAGGGAGCTATCCGGGATGCTGCAGCCCTCTGTGGCATATCCTCCGTCACCATGCGCCGCTGGTATGATATCTGGCGCAACAGCGGAGACAATCCCCTCTCCCTGGTGGACCGCCGCTACCGCAAGATACAGGCCCGTAGCCGTGTTACCCTCAGCAAATTCTTGGCCTATTGGCACGGTCTCTGCACCCAGTGCCAGCGCAATGGGGGCATACCCACCGCCAGGCTGCAGCTTATCAAGACCTGGACGGAGAGGCGCGACACCATCCCCGGCTATGAGGACTGGCCGGGCTGGCCGCGCATCCCCTCCGGCTGGAGCCTGCGCAACCTGCAGCGGCTTGCCCCCCAGACCCTGGAGACGGTGGCGCTCAAGCAGGGCATCCGCACGGCAGCGCCCCAACTGGCCCAGGTACTGGCCACCCGCGAGGGACTCTGGCTGGGCAGTCATTTCTTGTTTGACGACGTGTGGTTGGACCTCCAGGTCTTATCCGGCCGCGACAAGGGGCAGCCCCTGCAGCTTGGGGTGCTGGAGTACCTTACGGGCAAGCGTGTAGCGTGGGGCCAAAAAATCCGCCGCCGCGACGAGGAGACGGGCAAGATGATCCATCTTAACAAGCGGGACATGCGCAGCATCCTGGCCCTGTGGGGAGCTACAATCGGATACTCCCCACGAGGAACCACCCTCGTGGTCGAGAATGGGACGGCCGCCATTGACAAGGAGATGGAGGAGCTGCTCTACCATGCCAGCGGCGGTCTGATCAAGGTGGACCGCTCCGGCATCGGAGGCGTGCGCCAGACGCTCAAGCAGGGCCATGGCGGCCGTGGGGTGGGCAACCCGCGCCACAAGGCCCCCCTGGAGAGTTACCACAACCTGCAGCACAACCGCATCAGCCATCTGCCTGGGGCCACCGGCCACGACCGCACGCCGCCGGAAACCCTGCACGGCCTGGCGCGTGCCGAGGACCAGCTCATCAAGGCGATGGACAAGCTGCCCGCGGATAGAGCCGGTCAACTCAAGCACTACATGCTGACCATGGACGAGTTGAGTCACGAGCTCACTAAGATTGTCAGCGACATCAATGCCCGCACCACCCACAAGCTGGAGGGCTGGGAGCGCTGCGGTTACATGGTTGAGGAGCTGCGCCTGTCACCCTCCGCGCCCTGGACTCCGTCCTGCGAGGTGGAGCCGTCCATGGCCGCCCAGATCATCCGCACCGCCTGCGAGACCGGAGCCGACCTGGTGCACCGCCGCCGGATGAGCCCCACCGAGGCATGGGATTACGAGGAGGCCAAGCCGGGCAACAGGCTTATCAAGCTGCCCGCCTGGTGCATCTGTCAGATACTGGGCATGGACCTGGCCCGCCCCATCAAGGTGGCCAGCGCCTACATCCGGATGCGCGACAAGGCTATCCAGGACGAGGAGCTGATCTACGAGGCCCGCGTGGTTACTCCTGACGGAGCCATCCGGGAGCTGGCCCACGGCAAGTACCAGGGCTACGTCAATCCCTACGATGCCAACCAGCTATTTGTGTGCGGTCAGGACGGCCGCATCATCGGCACTGCAGGCCTCGTGCAGAGGGTCTGCACGGCGGATACGCACGCCGTGGAGCAGGCCATGGGCAAGGCGGCCGGGCGCCGGGAGCATCAGCTGGAGTATGCCCGCATCATCGGAGCCAAGGACGAGGCGGATATTGTCCGCAAGCGCGAGCACAACAGGCGGTTGATGGAGGGCAAGCCGGTCACGGCAGCCGAGTATGCCCAGGCATACTCCCTCACCCCCACGCCTGCCGATAAGCGGGCCGTGACTAGGGCAGCCACGGCGGCGGCCGAGTCCATGCCGGACATCAGCCTCATCCCCGCCAGCGGCAACGATGACGACGAGCTGCCCCACGACCTGCCCGATGTAAGATTTTTATAACATAATAAACACAATAATAACAATATGGACGACATCACCAAAATCAACAACGACGCCGACCTGAGCAGATATCTGGCACGCATCCCGGCCACGCCCTACAAGCAAGGCCACAAGAAGATGCTTACGGACCTGATCAACTACGCCGTCGAGCATCAGTGGACCCTGCGTACTCTGGCCGACAAGCTGCCGGTGAGCACGACGGTCATGCACCGTCTGCTCAACGGTACCTACCAAGCGCCTGCCGGCCCCCATCTGGCCAAGCTGGACGACCTGTGCGGCGTCCTTTCCCTACGCCAGCAGTCAACCTCGGACGGCCCGTTTATTGAGACGGCTCTGGCGCGCTACGTGATGCAGATTGCCGAGCTGACCCACGTTAATCAATACGCCTCCATGCTGGTGGGCAAGACGCAGTGGGGCAAGACCTGGGCGCTCAAGGAGTATGCCCGCCGCCACCCCGGCACGGTCATCCTGGTGCGCTGCCCGGTAGTCACCAGTCCGGGACGGCTGCTCTACCGCATTGCCGCTCAATTAGGCCTGTCGGTCAAAGGCAACACCGAGTTCCAGATTGCCAAGATTGTCAACCGCCTGACTCCGGAGCACCTGCTCATTGTCGACGAGATCCACCACGCGCTGGACAGCGACAAGACCGGACGCAAGGGCATTGAGCAGCTGCGGGAGATATACGATGAGACCCAGTGCGGCATGCTCCTGGTGGGCACACCTGTATTGGCTGAGTACGTGGAGCATAATGACAAGTGGCAGGGCATCCTGGAGCAGACCTCCAAGCGCGGAGCGGCCAATATCTACCGCCTCCCGGATTACATTGAGACCCGTGACCTGGAGACGCTCTGGACCTACTACGGCTATCCGACTCCCAGCCGGGCCATGCTGGCCACCCTCAAGCAGCAGGCCAACCTGTACGGATTTGGCAAGACTACCAAGCGCCTGCGCAAGGGTCTGGAGGCAGCCAACAATGCAGGGGTGGACCTCACCTGGGACTACTACCTGGCCGCGGTTAGAAAACTTGAAGAAATGGAAGCCGGCAAGATGCCGGAACACGTATAACCACAAACAATAAGCAAACATGAAACAACAACCCAACACCGAGAAAAACACGCTCACCATTACGGTGCCGCCAGAAACCCTGGCCGCTATCAGGATTGCCGAAGGCATACCGCAGCTGGTTGACCTCGTCGGCACGGCGCTGACAACATGGGGAGCCATTGGTACGACCGATCCGGTCGACCTGGGCGATATCCACCAGGTCCTCACCGATGCTGCTGATCAGCTGCCCGATCTCCTGCAGGACCTGACCCTGCTGCGCGACGCCATGCTTGCACAGGACACCCATTAACACTCCGATACCATGCGCAAGAAGACCATCAAGTACACCATCGTTGACCTGGACGGCACCCGATATGTGGTCCTCCGCCTAGCCGACCTCGACGCCCTCATCACCACGCATCACAGCCTGTCCCTGGAGCTCATCCCGGTATTAAGCGAGGAGCAGTGGGAGCAGCACCGGCAACTGCTCTACATCACCCAGCATATCCACATTGAGCGGGTCAGCCACTGCAAGGCGGCCCTCCTGTCCAAGACTGACTACGACTCGCTCAATCTGGCCATATCTCATTTGCACACCCTACTGGGCAAGATGCGCCTGGCCAGCATCACCGTCGGTCCATCCGAGGCCGATCAACCCACCTCAACCACCAACCAATAACACCATTACTATCATGTACAGCACCAACACCAATCAACAACAGGACGGGCGGCGGCAAGCCCCCAACTTCACGCTGGACCCTAAGGGAGGCAACTTTGTCCTCCACATCGAGGACGTCATCACGGACAGCGGACGGTCCGGACTCGCCATCTATAGCGAGACCATCCAAAAGGCCGACCATGAGACCCCTGCCGCCCGTGTCGCCACGCTGATCAATGAGTTCATCGCCAGTAATCCCGACACCATTGGTGAGGTGATAATTGATACTATTCACCATAACCGGGAGGGCGAGCAATGAAAGACCTGTTTACCGCCACACCTGCGGAGCGTGAGATCATTGAGCGCATCGCCAAGCGGGCCTGCGCCCTATACCACAAGTACGGCAATACAGACGTCGATGAGCTGGATATCCAGATGGACCTGGAGGCGTGTCACTGCAACGGCTGCCCTCTGCGGCTTGCTGACATGGAGCAGGCTGATAACTTCAATCTCATGCACGATGTCACGGGCATCAATGCGCATCTTAATCATGACACGGGCAAGCTGGAGAGGTGTTTTCTCCCCCGTTTTACCGATATGGAGAGGAGGTCCAGCCGTCATGACTAATCCCATCTACTGCTATTACCACCGGCACGCACGCCTGGAGATCATCCAGCGCCATGGACAGACTTATGCGGTTTGCCCGGAGTGTCGAGCCGTCCTGGCTGATAGGCTCAGGGGAGATATCTATATATCCCATCACGGAGGATATGCTGCATCCGACGACCTGATCCACAAGCTGATAGACGGTGCCGAGCCGGTTAATCCCATCCCTCCCATCTACATGTACATTGACCAGCCATGACCTACGATCCAGAGACCCTGTGCACGCTGATCAGCATGCAGCTGTCCAGATTTGCCAGCTCCGGCAACTACTGGACTATCTACGACCCACGCTGGCCGGGCATGATTGCCATCCGTCTGGAGCAGCTGGGAGAGCGCTACGTCCCGGTGGATGGAGCTAAATTCTACGCATGGCTACAGACGCCCGGTCTCACCTGGCAGGACGTCGTATCCATGGTGGCCCGCAAAAGTAAACAAATCAACAAGCAACACACATAACAATGACTAAATTAACAACACGCAACACCGGACTGGCCACCCTGGCCGAGTACGAGCAATGCCTGGACCAGATCGCCGAGCTGACCGTCAAGCGAGACAAGGCTCAGGCCCGACTGGACAAGGCCATTCTGGCCGCCCGCGAGGAGCACGGCGGAGTAGTTGATGGCCTCAACAACCTGATCACCGCCAAGCTGGCCCAGGCCGAGCAGTATGCCATCCGCAACCGGGAGGCGCTCCTGCAAGGGGACGCCAAGTCCGGAGAGACCGGCAAGGCCCGATGGGGTTGGAGACTGGGCAATCCCACACTGGTGCTACTCTCCCGCAAATTCACTTGGGGAGCCGTTTGCAACAAGATTAAGGAGATGGGACTCACCGCCTACCTCAAGGTGTCCGATCCCAAGCCGGACAAGGACAAGCTCAAGGCCGAGCTGGATGACGAGCGGCTGGCCGCCCTGGGACTACGCATTGAGCAGACGGAGGCATATTGGGTAGAGCCTAAGACTGACACAGCAGGGAGGATAAGCGCATGACTGAGATTGAGGTCAAGGACATGGGGCACCACATCATCCTGTCCATTACCACAGGAGCAATCCGTGGGGCCAGTACCGCAACATTAATCTATCTAACGCCGACGCAGCACAAGCAACTGATCAATGCTCTGATTAACCCTACACCCTTCAAGCCCAACATCGATATATGAGCAAACCACTTACCAAGCGACAGATCACCGTACTGTCCATCATGGCCGGCAAGGCCTACAAGTGCATCCAGTCCCAGGGGTGCCCCCTGCCGTCCCTGGTGGATTGGCGGCATGACGAGGTTTGGGCTGCCACAGGAGTCACCGAGTCACTTACCAAGGCAACCCAGGAGCACTACGTGCCTATCTATAATAGACTGGCTACCTACCTGGGCACGTCCTCCATCAAGGACCGGACTTGGTCGGAGATGGACACGGCCCTCCACAACCTGCGCGAGGCTATGATGCGCTACGAGACCAGCCCAGACTATCTGGCCGAGATCGTGCGGGACCAGTTGCACCTGCCTTGCACGGGTCGGGATGTGTACCAGGCATTGCGGCATTACGCTGCCGTGGAGCATGTCCAGCACCTGATGTATACTATCATCAACCGGGGTCGGGAGGATGCCCGCAAACTAGCCTCCGAGACTGGCCAGGATACCTACGAGCCGCATGCTGATCCGCGCACGATGCCGCCCGGCAAGCTGGCTGATCATGTGGGGGCTGTACGCATTGTCACCACTCCTGGGCCGCATAAGCCCACCGCGCGGGGATTCCGCAGTAATATATGGATGCCAGACCAGGAGGTGCAGTCATGAGTGATCCTGACTATCCGCTCACCTGGCCGGAGGCTCTTAGAGCTGCCAAGGAGGGAGCCATGATTGAGTCTGCCTGCTTATCTCAATTGGATGGATACCGCATTATGGCAGTATTCAGCCCATCCAAGGGGGTGCTAGTCGATCATATTTGGCAGGACTGGGTTATTGACATCGGCAGTAACGAGGTCCGATCTGGATGGCGTATCGTCCCACAGGAGGAGCAACCATGAGGATACTGGACACGATCCTGCGCCTGCTGCCATATCAGCGCACCATGCTGGAGACGGATATACCTGCCGACGCGACACTGGAGTGGTGCCGGAGACCTCGCCGAGGCATTAGGTTGGTTCAGTCTTGCCCCCCCGCGAGTAATGTAGTGAGAGGATACTCCGGCCGTGTAGTCGTCGATGAGTTTAATCCCATCCTCATCGACATGGAGCAGCCCAGTGTTCCGTCGGATAACAACTAACTTTTCGCCCTCACAGGGGCGTGGATTGAAACAGAAAAAACATCATGAAAACCTTAACTCCAGGCGATAAGCTTAATTGCTACGTTATTGATCGCAATGGCCAACAGTCCAATCTAGCCATCCAGATACTTGTTGTTGCCACCAAGCAATCCCTGTATGCTGACGGCCTCTATTCTACTATTCTGGGTATCGTCGATGAGCGGACGGGTAAGCTGATAGAGGATCATCCGGGCAAGGAGATGACTCCATTTGTCCGCGCTTTATGCGATGACTAGCCCAGATACCATTCAGGCCGCCAGGGACAACCTGGCGGCCTTTTTGTTTCTTGGGTCAATCGTCTTCATGGACGATGATCCACACGTTGTCGAGTACGTCACGCACCCACGCTGTTACCTTATGCCCTTGACGAGTGGCCCAGATCAGCACGATGGCCGACTCTCGCAGATGATAGGTCTGGGGGTGTTCTTTGTCTTGGTCCTGCGGCGAGATGACAGTGACTGATCCGTACACTGGGATCGGCGTTATAACAAGAGGTGTATTTGATTCAGACATGGTCGCTATTTCAATCAGCTTTCACCTTTTCTGCAATGCGATTGCATGTGCTTTTTTCTCATGCTTTCACCCCTTGTGCAGCCCCTCTGCATAGCCAGTGCACTTATATCAGATACCTGTCATTTCTCCGCATTTTGGCTTCGACTTTTATAAGATATCTCCTGTCTGGCCAGGAGCGCTCCAACTCCCGTGTTTTCTAAGATTCCAACGGATTTCAACCCTAAATCAACTTATATCAACTATCCTGTCATCCCTCACCTCCTTTCCCTGCTGTGGCTCCAGCGCTACCTGAAAAACTACCCCGGCGCCATCCTGATGATTTCCCACGACCGGGATTTCATGGACGAACTGGTGGAAAGCGTGTACGACATCGACAACGAGGAACTGGTGGAATACCGCGGCAACTACTCGGATTTCCTGAAACAAAGGGACATGCGCTTTGAACAGCTTCAGGCCGCCTACCGCAACCAGCAGAAGGAAATCGCGCACATCCAGGAATTCATCGACCGCTTCCGCTCCATCAACTCCAAGGCCGGGCAGGTCCAGAGCCGCATCAAGCAACTGGAAAAGATGAAGCTCATCCAAAAACCCGTGGCCCGCAGGAAGGTGTTCAAATTCAACTTTCCCCAGCCTCCGCGCAGCACCCAGAAGGTCATTGAGCTGGAAAAAATCTGCCAGTCCTACGGCGACCACAAGGTTTATGAAAACCTGGACCTGCTGGTGGAACGGGGAGAACGCACCGTGCTGGTGGGCCCCAACGGCGCGGGCAAGTCCACCCTGCTGAAAATCCTGGCGGGCATCATCCCCATTGACTCGGGAAAACGCACTCCCGGCACCACCACGCGCATCGGCTACTTCTCCCAGGCACGCACGGAAAACCTGAATACGGAAAACACCGTCCTGGAGGAAATCATGAAGTGCAACGCTGAAATCCGGGAGGAGGAGGCCCGATCCATCCTGGGCTCCTTCCTGTTCCGGAGGCTGGATGTGGAAAAACGCGTCAGCGTGCTTTCCGGCGGAGAAAAATCACGGCTCAGCCTGGTCAAGTTCCTGGTGGACCCGCCCAACCTCCTGCTGATGGACGAACCGACCACCCACCTGGACCTCCTGTCCGTGGAAGCCCTGGTGCAGGCCCTGAAACATTATGAGGGGACCCTGGTCTTCATCTCCCACGACGTGCACTTCATCCGCTCCCTGGCGGAAAAAACCCTGCACGTGAACCGGGGAACCATCACCACCTATGCGGGCGGGTACGATTATTACCTGGAAAAGTCAGGCATTCTGGACGACGAAAAAGGCGGCATCACGGCGGAATAACCGTCCTCCCCTTTTCAGCTTCCCTTTTCTCCTTGCCTTGGGTCTCATCCTGCCTTAGAAAGACAGGATGAAGACTTTCCTCGTCCCCGTCCTGGCCTCCGCCCTGATGGCCGGAGTTCCGCTCGCCTTTGGTGAAACGGCTGCCCCGGCGGCTTCACCCGCGCCGGCAGCCCCGGCGGAAAAAACTCCGTCCGCGGATTCCCTCCTCAACCAGGCCTTTTCCGTAGCCATTGATGTCCAGCAGACGCTGGCGGCAGTACAGGACAAGGAAAGCGGGGACAAGGCCGTCAAGAAATTGCAGGGCATTCAGAAGGACATTCAGCGTCTCATGGGCTTCCGGGAGAAATTGAGCGATGCGGAAAAGGAAAAAATGGACGCCCTGTCAGAAAAAATGGAGGAACGGATGGACATGCTGAGCGAACGCTGTGAAAAGGAGGGCCAGCGGCTGCTGGAAGCCCGCTATTACGGCTCCTCCGCCCTGAAGGACATCCTGGAAAACTCGGATGAATTCAGCGATCTCGTCGAGCCGGATGAAGATGTGGCGGAACCGGAGGAGGACAATACGCCAGCCACAGCCGGAAACGTTCTTTCTCCCAACCCTGAAGACCTCCTCCCGCCGAATTGACCGGAAAAAGGCGCCCATACAGGAAAAGCCGTGGAGAACAACCGCCCTTTCCCGCTTCCATTTCAAGCTTGCCGGAACCATGAAAAACGGGTTTACTGTGGGCAGCATGCAAAAGTTAGCAGGTAAAACAGCCATCGTTACCGGGGCAGGCCGCGGCATCGGCAATGCCATCGCCCGCCGCTTCGCTTCAGAAGGAGCCAAAGTCATCCTGATCAGCCGCAGCCCGTCAAGCTGTGGAGGAGCCGCAGAAGAGATTAACAAGGAATTCCCGGACTCCTGCAAGGCCTATCCCTGCGACGTGGCGGATTACGCCGCCGTTCAGGAAACCGTCTCCGCCATCCTGAAGGACTTTCCGCAGATCGACATTCTGGTGAACAACGCCGGCATTACCCGTGACTCCCTGATGCTTCGCATGAAGGAGGAAGACTGGGACGCCGTCATGGATACCAACCTGAAAAGCGCGTTCAATACGGTGAAAGCCCTGCAGCGCGTGCTGATGAAGTCCCCTGCCGGACGCATCATTAACATGAGTTCCGTCATCGGCCTCGTGGGCAACATCGGGCAGGCCAACTACGCCGCCTCCAAGGCGGGCCTCATCGGTTTCACCAAATCCCTGGCCCTGGAATTCGCCCCGCGCAAGGTGACGTGCAACGCCATTGCCCCCGGCTTCATTTCCACGGAAATGTCCAACGCCATTCCGGACAACCTCAAGGAAGAAATCGTCAAGAAAATTCCCCTGAAGGAACAGGGCTCCGTGGAAGACATCGCCGCCCTGACGGCCTTCCTCGCCTCTGACGATGCCCGTTACATCACCGGACAGGTCATCGCCTGTGACGGGGGCATGACGATGTAAGGCTTTCCCGGTCTTCACCATCCCATGCGCGGCATTTTCCTTGTTTCCTGCTTTCTGGGAGGAAGCGCCCTGCTGGCCGGGTGCCGGGACGACGGCTCCCCCCGCCCGGCCACGGAGGATGCCGCGCGCATTACCGGCGCGCGCCAGTGGGGAGAGAGCCGCTCCGCACTGCAAAAACGGGAGCTGGACCGCGCCGCCGGACCCGCCCTCCCTATTCCGGACGATCTGCCCGCCAGGGAGCTGGTCGGCACCACACGCCAAATCCACCAGCTCATTGAAGCTTCCGGGATCCCCTCACGTTTTGAATCCTATACGGAAGCGGTGCCCGCAGCGGGGGCATCCCTGCGCATGGCCGCCATTCCCGGCGGAACCTTTCTCATGGGGAGCCCTGCGGAGGAGCCGGGCCGCAAGCCGGACGAAGGCCCGCGGCATGAAGTGAACGTCTCTCCGTTCTGGATCTCGGAAACGGAAATTCCCTGGGAGCTCTATACGGCCTTCATGGAAAATGGACGTCCGCGCGCCAAGGACGGCCAGCTTCTGGAGGAACAGCCGGACGATGAACTGTGGGACTCCGTCACGCAGCCCACAGCCCCCTACACCGCCATGAACCTGGGCATGGGCCACGGCTATGAACACGGCCTGCCGGCCATCTCCATGTCCCATCACGCCGCCAGCAAATTCTGCGAATGGCTGAGCGCCCAGACCGGGCATTACTACCGCCTGCCGACGGAAGCGGAATGGGAATACGCCTGCCGTGCCGGGAACCCCGGAGCCTACTCTTACGGAAACGGGGAGGAAGCCCTGGACCAGTACGCCTGGTACTGGGACAATTCCAACGACCGCTACCAAAAAACAGGCTCCAAAAAGCCGAATAAGTGGGGCCTCCGGGACATGCACGGAAACGTGGCGGAATGGGTTCTGGATTCCTACCTTCCGGATGCCTACGGCAAGCGGGACGGCCAGCCCGCCAAAGACCCCCTGGTCATCGCGCCCAAGGCTCCCCACGTCGTTCGCGGCGGCTCCTGGGAAGACGATCCGGACCGCCTGCGGAGCGCCGCGCGCCGCGCCAGCTCCCCCGCCTGGAACCGGCAGGATCCCCAGAACCCCAAAAGCATCTGGTACCTGACGGACGGCGGCATGATCGGCTTCCGCGTGGTACGCCCCATGAACATTCCGGACGTCATCACCATGCACCGCCTCTGGAACTTCTCCAAGGGGGAGCCGTGAAGAGAGACCTTCTATGACCATCAAATTAAGAACGGAACAGCCCGCAGACTATGCCGAAACGGAACATGTCACGCGGGAAGCGTTCTGGAACCATTATTCCCCCGGCTGCAATGAGCATTACCTGCTCCATATCATGCGCGGCAGCCCCTCCTTCATCCCGGAACTGGATGTGGTCGCCGTCCACGGCGGCCGCATTGTCGGGAACATCGTTTATGCAAAATCCGTCATCAGGACAGATGACGGGAAGGAATGCGAGGTGCTGGGCATGGGGCCCATTTCCGTTCTTCCGGAATACCAGCGCCGGGGAATTGGACGGCAAATGATCGAACATACCAAAATGAAGGCCCGTGAAATGGGGTTCCGGGCCATTCTGCTGTACGGCGACCCGGACTACTATTCACGCCACGGGTTCGTGGCCGCGGAAACGCTGGGCATCAGAACGGCGGATGACATGTACGCGGCAGCCCTCCAGGTCTGCGAACTGCAGGAAGAGGCCTTATCCAGCATGAAAGGCCGTTACGTGGAAGCTGCCGTGTATGATCTTGATGAAAAGTGCGCCGCCGAATTTGACCTGCATTTTCCGGCAAAGGAGATGGTCTCCGGAACTCCGTCGCAAAAGCGCTTTGAGAAAATTGCCGCCATGCGGAGAAAAGCGGATACGGGAACCTGAAACCGGAAATCCTTGCACCCTCCGGATGTCATGAATCCCGCATCCGGATACGTTACATTCGCAGCCCTTTTTTCCAGGGGTAAAAAATAAGGGCCGTTCCATGAGAACAGCCCTTATCCGTCAAAAGCCTGTCATCAAGGGCTCAGGCCCTGCGGCGGCGCATCATCAGGGCAGCCAGCCCCAGCAGGCTCAGCGTGGCCGTAGCGGGTTCCGGAACCACTTCCCCGCGGATCTCCGTAAAAATGGGGGATAATTGAGCGAAGGTATTGGTTCCATTGGCTCCTGTAATGACAATGGAATCATCGGGCGCTCCCGCGCTGTCATGATGGCCGCGAATGCCGGGAGCAGTCAATCCGTTGCTGATGGTTACCGTATCTCCATCCGTGGAAGAAGTAGGCGCGCCTGTCCCTCCCGCAGCATACAAGTACGTTTTTGACGTATCTCCATTGATCATGTCCATCACGGCCTGGCTCACGGTCAGGTAACGGTACGTCGTGCCGGCGTCAAGAATCAGGGAAGAACCATCCACGGCTGAGAAATTGAACGTCAGATTGACCCCGTTGCCGGAGGTTCCCATATTGGTGCTCAGGCCGATGACCGAATTATCGGAAGCGTTCAGCACCAGAAAACCGTAAGTGACGTTAGCGCCCGTATTGCCGCTGGGCCCGCGCAGAGTAAAACTGTCCAGCCGGATATCTCCGGACAGGGAGGCGGGAGAGCCGGAACCAGAGACGGGGGCCAGGGCGGAAGAATCCAGCCCCAGATAGAACCCATGAATGGTGCTGTTGTAATTGTCTGCTCCAGGAGTGTAATAATTAAAAACAGTCGCGGCTTCTGAGGAAACGGCGAAGGTTCCAAGTGCGGCTAAAATTGTTAGTGTTTTCTTCATGTCTATTGTCCTGTTCCTTTTAGGCTTTGTAGCGGATTTGGAATCCGCAAACAATTAAAAATATTAAAGGTTAATATATTGCATTCATAATTCGTTGGAAATAATGATTTTTTGATGCCTCTGGTTCTTTTATTAACGTGGTGGAACGGTCTTTGTTATTCATTGATTTCCCTATTGCTTTGGCCTCTTTTTCATACTTGCCGGATTCCAAATCCGGATTCCAAATCCGTTATTTAGTTACTTACGCAGAAGCCCTGCTTATGCATGCGCACGCGTACCGTTTACTCCAGAACATTGATCATGAAGAAAATACTATCCGCCTTAATGCTTGCAGCCGGCATGAGCCTGAGCGCCACCGCGGCGACCACGCTTCTGGACAGTTCCATCGTAGGGTATTCCGACTTCACCTCCCGTCTGGCGGATTTCGGCACCCGGAAGGATTCCGTTGCCATCACGACCGATGGCGGCAATCTGGTGTTGTCCGGCACGACCTTTAGCCAGCCCGTTTCCGGGGGAAGCACGCGCAACAACATGACCGTGACCATGGTTCTGGATCTGTCCAAAATCAACACTCCGGAAGCCTATACCGCCCTGTTTAACGCCAAGGGAGGAAGTACCAGCTGGGGTGCGGGCCTGAATACGGACCGTACTCTCCAGGGATTATGGAACAATGCCGCATACAGCGGCGGCCCTACCACCTCCGCTCTGGGCACGGAAGGCACCCTGACCATTTCCGTGGTCACCGGGGAATTCGGCACCCGCATCTACCTGGGCGACAGTGCCACGTACCATACTGCCAGCGGCCTGAAATTCGGCGGCGTGGATATCACCCAGATTCTGATTGACGCGGGACTGGCTGACGCTGTTGAACAGCTCTACGTTCATGACTCCGCTCTTTCCCAGGAGCAGATCGGCCAGTTGATGAGTGAAATCGCCAGCGTTCCGGAACCCGCAACGGCAACCCTGGGCCTGCTGGGACTGGCCGCGCTGATGATGCGCCGCCGCAGGGCATAAAACCGCACCGGTTCTCCGTTTTTCTTTCAGGGCTGCCTCGCGACTCCGTGAGGCGGCCCTTTCTGCATCCGCACAACGCGCCTACCCTACCGGAGGCAGATACTTCTTCCTTTCCTCCCCTGAAAAACGATGTTCAAGGCAGCCTCCGGCTGAAACGCTTCACGGGGCGTCCGTGTCACCCCACCTTCCGCACAAATCCTTTTCCCCCACGCCGGAACAGCCGGAACCGGATACGGAAAAAACCGTCTTCCCTCTGCGGGCGGCGCGCCTCATCCTTGCAGCCGTCCTACCCCTGCGCAGAGCGGCCATTCAGGCTCTGCCGGGAGCAGCACACCCCCACGTTCCGGGAAGGGCGCCTGTTTCAAGCTGCTCCTTCCGCCTGAAAGGGGGAAACGTTTTTAACCTGCATACCCCACATCCTGATCATGAATCTCCAGAAACAGCAATTGCTCCTGCGCCTTTTCCGGTATTTCAAAAGCAAAAAAGGAGAACCGCGGTTTTTCAACAAGCGGAATATATGGCTGCTCGCCATTGCCGCCGCCTACATCCTGACTCCTGACGAATTCCTGTTTGACGGAATCGGCAAGCTGGGTCTCCTGGATGACGCCGCAGTCATCCTGGGAGCCGTCTTCACCGTCTTTTTTCCGGACGGGGACTAGCGGCCCGCGGCCAGGGATGCGGCTAGACGGACGATACCTTCCGGAACTTCGGGGACTGTCCCATGAACGCCTCCGGATTGCCTAAAAGAAGCTTCTCCGCCTCCTGCCGGGAAAAACCGCGCTTGTAAAGCTCGCAGGCCAGGGCCGTAAGCGCCAGGGGGTCGGAATCTCCCCAGTCCGCCGCGGAATTGGCCCAGACGCGATCCATTCCGTACAGCTCCAGAATATCCGCCGCCCGCTTGGGGTTCAGCTTGCTGGTGGGGTAAAGGGTCAGCCCGGCCCAGTAGCCGGCCTCCTTCACCAGCGGGAAGGTGTGCTCCTCGCAATGGTCCACCAGCACCCGGCCGGGGTCCAGCTCCGGACGGTTTTTCAGGGCGGAAAGAATCATTCTGGTCCCTTTCAGCTTGTCTTCCAGATGGGGGGTGTGAATCAGGACAAGCTGGTTCAGGCGTATTGCCATGTCCAGATGCTCTTCAAAAATAGTCATTTCATGGGAGGTATTCCGGTTCAGCCCGATCTCCCCGATGCCGAGGACATTCGGACGGTCAATAAATTCCGGGATGAGCTTCATCACTTCCCGGGCAAAGGCCACATCCTGCGCCTCCTTAGGGTTGATGCACAGCCACGTGTAATGGTCCATGCCGAACTTGGCCGCCCTGGCCGGTTCGCATTCCGTAAGCTGCACGAAGTAATCCCGGAAACCGTCCGCGGAGGAACGGTCATAGCCGGCCCAGAACGCCGGTTCTCCTACCGCCAGGCAGCCTGCCTGCGCCATGGCCCGGTATTCGTCCGTGGTGCGGCACACCATGTGTATATGAGGTTCTATGAAAGCCATGATTCTTATTTGCTGAAGTTCGGGGCTCCGCAGGCCGCCTTGGCGGCGGCGGTTTCCGGCACGGCGTCATCCCGGTAGGAAAGGGCTTCCAGAATGGCCCGGACGCGCCCGGCGCCGGAGGCGGACAGGAGGGGGAGCGCTTCCATCAGGGCGCGGTAGCGGAAATCCGCCTCCCCTTCCCCCCGGTCCACCCGGTCCAGAAACGCGGCTATATCCAGCACCCCGGCGCGCGCCGCCGCAAAATCGGCGTCCAATACCTCTTTTTTACTCCTTTTCATACGCAGACGATACGCCCATGCGGAAAGCCTCGTCAAGCCGGAACAGGTAACAAAATTATAACTATTCCAAACTAGTGAACTGCAACGTCTTTTCACGTCTTTTCAAAAATCCAAAAAGCGCCGGGAATTCAAGAAGAGGCTTGCCATCCGGGTTTGAACCGGGCATCCTGTGGAGACGCATTTATTTCATTAGAGCGCCTATGAATGCACTAGTAAAAACCATATGTACATTCGTGACATCCTCCATCGGCCGCAAAATCATTGTGGCTCTGACGGGGTTATGTTTGGTCTTGTTCCTCGCGGGACACCTGGCAGGCAACCTTCTTATCTTCGGAGGCCCTGAATGGATCAACACCTACGCCCACGGCCTGCACTCCATGCCGGAAGCAGCCCTCTGGGGCATCCGCGCGGGGCTTGCGGTGATCTTCATCATCCACATCTGGCTGACCATCCAGCTGAAGCTGGAAAACCACGCCGCCCGCGAACCCTACGTGTTCAAGAACACGATCAAGGCAACGCTCTCCTCCCGCTACATGATCTACACCGGCCTGACTATCCTGGTGTTCCTGATCTACCATCTGTACCAGTACACCCTGCGCGTGGGTTACGATCCCGCCCAGTACACCGCCTTCATTTCCGACGGCAAGGTGGAAACCTTTGACGTGTACAAGATGATCGTGGCCGGATTCTCCAACGTATGGTGCTCCGCCTTCTACATCCTGGCCATCCTGATGCTGTTCAGCCACCTGCGCCACGGCGTGCAGTCCATCTTCCAGACGGTGGGCGCTGATTCCCGCAAAATCCGGCCCTTCTACAACTTTGTCGCCATCGCCTACGGCGCAGTGATCTGCCTGGGCTTCATTTCCGTGCCGGTCTCGGTTCTTCTGGGTATCATCAAATAACCATCAACTCCTCTCAAAGTCATGATTAATTTTCCCGTAAGCGACTGGATGCCGGATGCCAAGATTCCTTCCGGCCCGATTCAGGACAAATGGTCCAAGTACAAGCTTGAGTCCAAACTGATCAACCCGAACAACAAGCGCAAGTACACCGTGCTCGTGGTAGGGTCCGGCCTGGCCGGCGCCTCCGCCGCCGCCACGCTTGCCGAGCTTGGCTACAACGTCAAGTGCTTCTGCTACCAGGACAGCCCCCGCCGCGCCCACTCCATTGCGGCCCAGGGCGGCATCAACGCGGCCAAGAACTACCAGAACGACGGCGACTCCGTCTACCGCCTGTTCTATGACACCGTGAAGGGCGGCGACTTCCGCGCCCGTGAAGCCAACGTCTACCGCCTGGCGGAAGTTTCCTCCAACATCATTGACCAGTGCGTGGCCCAGGGCGTTCCCTTCGGCCGTGAATACGGCGGCCTGCTGGACAACCGCTCCTTCGGCGGCGCCCAGCTCAAGCGCACCTTCTACGCACGCGGCCAGACGGGCCAGCAGCTCCTGCTGGGCGCCTACCAGGCCCTGGAAAAGGAAGTGGCCAAGGGACACATTGAAATGTTCTCCCGCCATGAAATGATGGACCTGGTGCTGGTGGACGGCGAAGCCAGGGGCATCGTCACCCGCAACCTGATCACCGGTGAAATCCAGTCCTACGCAGGGGACACCGTCCTGCTCTGCACGGGCGGCTACGGCAACGTCTTCTTCCTGTCCACCAACGCGATGGGCTGCAACGTCACCGCCGCCTACAAGGCCTACAAGCGCGGCGCCTTCTTCGCCAACCCCTGCTTCACGCAGATTCACCCCACCTGCATTCCGGTCAAGGGCGACTACCAGTCCAAGCTGACGCTGATGTCGGAATCCCTCCGCAACAGCGGCCGCATCTGGGTGCCCAAGTCCCGTGAAACCGCGGAAAAAATCCGCAAGAAGGAAATCAAGCCTTCCGACGTTCCCGAAGAAGAACGCGATTACTACCTGGAACGCAAGTACCCCTCCTTCGGCAACCTGGCTCCGCGCGACATCTCCTCCCGCGCCGCCAAGGAAGCCTGCGACGACGGCCGCGGCGTAGCCATCACCGGCAAGGGCGTCTTCCTGGACTTTGCGGATGAAATCAAGCGCATGGGCCGCGAATGGATTGACGGCCAGTACGGCAACCTGTTCGACATGTACGAGGAAATCACAGACGACGATCCCCATGAAACGCCCATGATGATCTATCCCGCCTCCCACTACACGATGGGCGGCCTGTGGGTGGACTACAACCTCATGTCCAACGTGAAGGGGCTGCACGTCCTCGGTGAAGCCAACTTCTCCGACCACGGCGCCAACCGCCTGGGCGCTTCCGCCCTGATGCAGGGCCTGTCCGACGGCTACTTCGTCATTCCCGCCACGCTGCCCGCCTACCTCACGACCATCAAGCCCGGCTCCGTCACCACCGCCTCCCCGGAATTCAAGGCCGCGGAAGACGAAGTGAAGGAACGCATCAACAAGCTCCTGAACGTGAAGGGCACCAAGACGGTGGACTCCTTCCACCGGGAACTGGGCCTCATCATGTGGGAAGACTGCGGCATGGCCCGTACGGAAGAAAGCCTCATGAACGCCATCGAACGCATTCCCCAGCTCCGCAAGGAATTCTGGGAAAACGTGCGTGTGACCGGAACGGCGGACGGCATCAATGCGGAACTGGAAAAAGCCTGCCGCGTGGCGGACTTCCTGGAATTCGCCCAGCTGCTCTGCTATGACGCCCTGAACCGCCAGGAATCCTGCGGCGCCCACTTCCGCGTGGAATACCAGCTGCCGGACGGCGAAGCCAAGCGCAACGACGAAGAATACGCCTACGTGGCCGCCTGGGAATACACCGGCGTGGACAGCCTGCCCATTCTTCACAAGGAACCGCTGACCTTCGAGAACGTGCACCTTGCCATCCGCAGCTACAAGTAAAGATAGCCAATACATTAACACTTAAAAGAAAGATTATAACATGGCTAAAACACTCAATCTCACTCTCAAGGTCTGGCGCCAGGAAAACCGGGAAGCCAAGGGCCGCATTGAGACCTATGCCGCCAAGGACATTCCGGTGGACGCCTCCTTCCTGGAAATGCTGGACATCGTCAATGAAGGCCTGGTCAAGGAAGGCAAGGAACCCATCCACTTTGACCACGACTGCCGGGAAGGCATCTGCGGCATGTGCTCCCTGACCATCAACGGCATTCCCCACGGCCCGGAACGCCAGGTAACCACCTGCCAGCTTCACATGCGCAAGTTCAAGGACGGCGATACCGTCTGGATCGAACCCTTCCGCGCGAAAGCCTTCCCGATCCTGCGGGACCTGATGGTGGACCGCTCCGCCCTGGACCGCATTATCGCCTCCGGCGGCTACATCGACGTGCGCACCGGCTCCGCGCCGAATGCCAACAACATCGCCGTGGAAAAAGTGAAGGCGGAAGCCGCCTTTGATGCCGCCGCCTGCATCGGCTGCGGCGCCTGCGTGGCCTCCTGCAAAAACGCCTCTGCCATGCTGTTCACGTCCGCCAAGATCGCCCACCTCAATCTGCTCCCGCAGGGCCAGCCGGAACGCACCAAGCGCGTCCTGGCCATGATGAAGCAGATGGAAGCGGAAGGCTTCGGCAACTGTACGAACCAGTATGAATGTGAAGCCGCCTGCCCGAAGGGCATCAGCGTGGACAACATTGCCCGCCTCAACCGCGACTTTATCGTGGCCAACACCAAGGAAGGCCTCGCCTACTAAGGCGGGCCCCCTTTTCAAAACGTTAATCAGAACTCCCGGCGGCGCTCGTGCCCGCCGGGAGTTTTTTATTGCTCCGGGAAACGCCGCAAACCTGCGCAACAGACAGAAACCGGGGCAAGTGAAGCATTCCCGCTTTCCGCAAGACGGCGCTGCAACCAACCATAAATGGACGGAAGAATAGGCCCTTAAATGGCTGAAAAGATCAGGAAGGGGAAAGAAAAGGGTGAAGTGTCCCCAATGGGACAAATGCCCCTTTCAATTATTCAAGACGGCCCCTTTCAGGCATTTATTTCTTCAATTGCCCCGTGGCCCTTCCATTCCGGAGCGGAAGCCTGTATTTTCAAGCTTCCTCAACCAATTTCAACCCTTTTCAAGTATTCATGGCTGGTCACAGCGCGCCTTATACGCGCCAAACGCAAAAGCGGTACGGCTTCCCTTTATTGGCCCTGTCACTTCCGAATGGAGGCAGTCCCCATTCCGCAAGGCCGCTCCACTCTCCACTCTCCACTCTCCACTCTCCACTCTCCACTCTCCACTCTCCACTCTCACCCCTCCCGTCACTCCCTGTTACGGGAATCCATGAAAATGGTCACCGGACCGTCGTTGACCAGGGAAACCTGCATATCCGCGCCGAATTCGCCGCTTTCCACCCTGCCTTCCAGCAAGGACGCCAGTTCCCTCTTGAACAGTTCATACAGGGGAACGGCCTGCTCCGGCCTTGCGGCGCGGATGAAGGAGGGCCTGTTGCCCTTCCTGGTGGAGGCGTGCAGCGTAAACTGGCTCACCACCAGGGCACTCCCCCCCATTTCCTTCACGGAAAGATTCATCTTCCCCTCCGCATCGGAAAAAATACGCATGTCCGCCGCCTTTTTGGCAAGCCAGCGCACATCCTCTTCCGTATCCGCCTCTTCAATGCCCGCCAGAATCATCAGTCCCGGACCCGTGCTTCCCGCACAGACGCCGCCGATGTGCACGGCAGCCTCCGTGACGCGTTGAATGACCAGCCTCACTGCGCCGCTCCCTTCTCCCTCAGAATGGTCACCTTCGTGCCCGCACGGGTCAGCATGGCCAGCTCATTGCAGTCCTGCCGGCTCAAATAAAAGCCCGGTGAACGGGGAGCTCCGCGGGAAACGTCAATGACATAGCCCCCCGCCGCCAGCACCAGCGTTTTGTCCGCAGAGGGAAACTGCTTGCTGTAAATGGAAACAGGGGCCTGCTCGTCCTTGACGGACGTCTCCAAATTCTTTTTTCCTCCGTCCTTCATGGAGAGAATGGGATAGCCCTTCACAAAATTCGTCCCGTCGTACAGGCAGACTTCCTTCTCCGGCACGTTCACCACTACATGAAAATCCAGGGGACGGTACTTGAGCACATCCCCCGCATGCAGAACGGGAATGTCCATCAGGCCGTTGAGGTGCATCACCATGGCCTGGGAGCAGTCCAGCTTCCTGACCATGCGTATCCAGGAATCCCCTCTCCGTACGGTGTATTTCTTCACATCCGGCCCGTTGGGGTCCAGCAATTGCCGGATGCGCAGGCTGCCGATGAGATCCTTCGCTTCCCTCCCCACCACGCCGCCCTGCTCCACCAGGGGCTGCAACAGCTCCAGAGCCTGCGGCAGGCTCCCCCGGTCCATCAGGCGCCGGGCTTCCGCCAGGGCTTCCGGACGGCGCGGCCAGAGGGAATAGTTCTCCCCGTCCGCAAAAACTCCCTGGGCGCAGCAGGCCGCCGCCAGAAGGCTAAAGAAGACCCTTGCGCTTGAAGTCAAAGATATTGATCTCATGGGATTTTTGTATCATTTCCACGGTGAATTTCAAGAGGGAGACCTCCCATGCGTCATCCACCCCTTCAATGAGGGCCATGAACGTATCCTCTCCGTTGCGCACCTGGTCCAGCAGACGGCCGCGCACGGCATCAAGGGGTTCATGCAGAATTTCCTCATTCACTTCCGACCTCTTGAACCTGAAGCCGTATTCCAGCAGCGTCAAAAAGCCCGGTCCGTTCTTGGAAAGCCAGTCAAAGAAGCGCTTGGCCTCTCCGGAAAAGCCCTCCGTACTGACTTCATTGTAAACGGAAGGGCGTATGATCTTCGGCTTTTCCGCCTCCACCCAGCCGCTGCGCACGCGCACCACGCCCGCTTCATCCATCAGCTCGCTGAGGAGAAGGAAATTGAACCTGGTATCGCCAAAGGTATCAATGCGGCGGTCCGGTTCATAAACCACCCGGGTCATTTCCGCCGCATAGCGGATATCGTCACGGGAGAAGGAGGGCAGATCACTCATGGAAGAAGAAGCCGGGAGCTTTCCATGAAAAAGCGGCTTCCTTGCCTTGGACAGGGAAGCCGCTTTTGTAATAAAGGATTTTTAGCAGTTCAACTTAACCCTGAACCTTTTCGATGTAAGCAACGACATCGGCAACGGACTGAAGCTTTTCAGCTTCTTCGTCGGGTACTTCGATGTCAAAGTTTTCTTCGAAAGCCATCACGAGTTCAACGGTATCCAGCGAATCAGCACCGAGATCCTCGATGAATTTCGCATCAGCAGTCACTTTATCGGATTCAACGCCAAGTTGCTCAACGATGATACTTCTTACTTTTTCTTCGATGCTGTTGTCAGACATGATATTTATTGTTAAGGTTCATGGATACTACATGGGGTATACGCAATTTGCAACACCTATTTATGAGTTTTTACGTGTCATCCGGCCCCCTCGCCGGAAGTAACAAGCTCCCGGCCAGGCCGTTGCCCGTTCTTCAAAGATTAAGCACGGCAGCTATCCGCAAACCGTTCAGCGTAATATCCGGGTCCACATGGTCGATGCGCTCCACGCCCCTGGCGATCAGCGCGGCGTCCCCGCCCGTAGCCACCACGGCCGGGCGCGTGCCCAGCTCCTCCTCCAGCCGGGCCAGGATTTCCTTCACCAGCCCCCGGTAGCCGTACACGGCGCCGGACTGCATGGCCTCCACCGTGCTGGTTCCAATGGCATGGGCGGGCTCCTGCGGGTCGATGGCGGGAAGAAGGGCGGTATTGCGCTCCAGGTAATCCCCCATGCTGGCAAGCCCTGGAGCAATGACGCCGCCCAGATAGGTGCATTGGGGGCCGATCACGTCAAAGGTCACCGCAGTGCCGAAGTCCACCACGACGCACGGGCAGCCGTAATAGGCCGCGGCGCCCACGGCGTTCGCCAGCCTGTCGGCTCCTATCTGGCGCGGGTGGGGGTAGTCGATGCCCACGCCCAGCCGGGAATCGCAGGAAAGGAAATGGCACGGCTTGCCTATCCAGTTTTTCAGCACCTCCCCCACGCGCGGCACTACGGAGCACACCACGGCGGCATCGTAATGGACGCCGGCCAGCACTTCATCCAGCCGTTCCTCGCTCACCTCCCGGGTGGGAATCATGTACCGTTCCGGCAGCAGGGCGTCCGGCGTGGAAAGCACGAACTTGGTGCGCGTATTGGAATTGTCGATCAGCAGATAAGTCACGGAAATCAGTTAGTACGTTCCTCCGCCAGTTTCAAGACCAAATCCGCTATCTTGCCGCTTCCCCCGGTCATCTCCGCCTTCACCAAATTTTCATGCATGCGCCTCCACGGCGCACCGCCTTCCTCAACCATCTCCCGCAAGGCGGCAGCCAGGGCACGGGCGTCCGGCACATGGCGGCCGCCGCCCAGTTTTTCCAGCAGGCGGGCGTTGCCCTCCTCCTGGCCCGGAAGAAGAAAGTTTACCAGCATGGGCCGTGCAGACGCCAGCACCTCGTGCACGGTGGCCCCTCCCGCTTTCCCAACCACCACATGGCTGGCGGCGAGATAGAAGGGCACGCGGCGCGTCCAGCCGCGCACGGCCAGCCTATGCCCGTATCTGGCGCGCAAATCCCGGATATGGGGGTAAATGCGCCTGAACCGGCGGCCCAGGATGCAGGTGACGCGTATGGAGGGGTCCGCCTCCAGCATGGCCTCCAGCTCCGCGCGCGCATGCCGTGCGGAACGCTGGGCAAAATAAAGCACCCGGAACGGCTCGCCCGCCTTCCAGGAAACGGGGCGCTCCCGCGCCAGCGCCCCCAGGCCGGGATTGACGGGGAATCCCGTGACGCGCACCCTGTCCGGAGGAAGCCCCTTCTCCACCATGATTTCCCGCGTCCAGGGGTCCGTCACGGCCCACAGGGGGGACTCCGAACACAGCCAGGACTTATTGATGACGAAGGAATCCGTCACAACGGTCAAGTACGGCACCGCGTTCCCCGTGCGGGCCGCCAGGGAATCCAGCATGTAGGGATACACCATGTACGTGCAGACCACGGCGTCCGGCTTCCAATCCCGCAGCAGCCGTTCCAGAAAACGCTCCACGGGAGCGAGCCCCTTGACGGGTTTTTCCGCCAGGTTGCGCTTGTCGCTCACCTCGTACATCAGCTTCCAGAGGCGGGGCAGGCGGGAAATAATCCACAGGTAGGCGGCGCGCGTCAGGCGGAACATCCGGGGCATCGCCTCCGCGCACAGGTCCGTCACGCGGACTTCCGCGCGCCCTGCGAGGGCATCCCGCACACCCCTGGCGGCGGAATTGTGCCCTTCCCCGTATCCCGCAGTCACGATCAGAATTCGCGGCAGCCTTCTCTTCTCCATGGGACAGGATATACCAGTATTCCAGTCAATCGGAAAGAACTTCTTGCAGGAAGACGGGCACGCCCGCAGAGCTTCTTCCGGCAGATCCGGCGCAGCGCCTGCCTTGACGGCAGGGGCCGGAAGAGCCTTGTTCCCGGCGGGGCAGCCAGCGGGAAACACGGAAAAACACCTTCCCGCGGACTGCGTGAAAACGCCCTGCCGGGAATGAAGGCCTCCCGGCCTTCATCATTGGATCCAATCCGGAATGAATCGAAGAGGTTTTGTCTGCAAGGGCCGAAAGGCCCCTGCGGCCCGCGGACGGAAAAGGACCGCAAAACAGCATTTGCACACCATTATTCCCCTCCCGAATCCGGATTTAACATTGACCTGCGCAGGCCGTCAGGGCAAGCTTTCAGCCATGCGCATCGTCTTCATGGGCACAGGCGACATTGCCATTCCCGCCTTCCGCAGCCTGGTCCGTAACTCGGACCTGGTAGGCCTGGTCACGCAGCCTGACCGCCCCGTCGGCAGGCACCAGGTGCTTACGGCTCCCGCTATCAAGAACATTGCCAGAGAAGCGGGCATTCCCGTGCTCCAGCCGCACTCCCTGCGGACTCCGGATGCGCTGATCAACCTTAAAAGGCTGAATCCGGACCTGATCGCGGTCATGGCGTACGGGCAGATTCTGAGCCAGGAAGTGATTGACATGGCGCCCATGGGCTGCATCAACGCCCATGCCTCCCTGCTGCCGCGCCACCGCGGAGCGGCCTGCATCCAGTCCGCCATCAAGTCCGGCGATTCCGAGACGGGAATCACCATCATGCACATCGTCAAAAAGCTGGACGCCGGGGACATCATCGCCCAGATCAGCACCCCGCTGGAAGGCACGGAAACCGGCGGCTCCCTGCACGACAAGCTGGCCCAGATGACGCCGGACGTATTGCTCCCAGCCATCCACGCCATTGAAAAGGGAACCGCCACACGCGTCCCTCAGAAGGAATTCCTGGCGACGTACGCTCCCAAGCTCCTGCGTGCGGACGGAAAGATTGACTGGACGCGCCCCGCAGAGGAAATCGGACGCATGATCCGGGCGTATGACCCGTGGCCCGGCACCTTCACCAATTACTGGAACCGCAAGAAGCGTATCCGCAACATGAAAATCTTCCCCGGCTTCTCCATCGTTCCGGAGGCGGAAGGGAAACCGGGCCAGGTGCTTTCCGCCGGAGAACAGGGGCTGCTGATCGCCTGCGGAAGCGGCGGCCTGCTGGTGACGAACGTCCAGCTTGAAGGAAGTACGCGCATGAACATCTCCCAGCTCATCGCCGGCCACCCGAATTTGAAAGACATCCATTTTGACGTGTAAATGGCCAAGTCCTTTTCCATGGAGAGCCTGAACGCGGCCCAGAGGAAGGCCGTACAGACCCTGCAGGGGCCCGTGCTGATCCTGGCCGGGGCCGGAACGGGCAAGACGCGCACCGTCACCTGCCGCATCGCCCACATGGTGGACCGCGGCATCAGCCCCAAAAGCATCCTGGCCGTGACGTTCACGAACAAGGCCGCCCTGGAAATGAGGGAGCGCGTAGGCCAGATGGTGGAACGGAAGGCGGCCCGCCAGATCATGGTGAGCACCTTCCACTCCCTCTGCGTGCGCATCCTGCGGGAGGACATAGGCCGGCTGGGGTACAAGACCAATTTCACCATTTACAGCGGTTCCGAGCAGAGCGGACTGATCCGGCGCCTGATCGTACGCCACGGCGGCATCACGGAAAAAATCACCCCCAAGGACGTGCTGTCCGCCATGAGCCGGATGAAGAATAGCGGCCTGGGCCTGGATTCCATTGAAGACAACCTGACGGCCAACATCGCCGCCTCCTACCAGCGGGAGCTTCAGGCGCAGAATTCCGTGGATTTTGACGACCTGCTGATTCTGGCGGACAAGCTGCTGAAGGAGCACCGGGACGTCAGGGAGGCGTGGCAGCAGCGCTTCCGCTATATCACCGTGGATGAGTTCCAGGATACCAACAGCCTCCAGATGAGCCTGCTGGGACACTTGGTGGGTCCCGCGCACAACGTCTGCGTGGTGGGCGACGACGACCAGTCCATCTACGGCTGGCGCGGCGCCCAGATCAGCAACATCCTGGAGTTCGAACGCTTTTTCCCGAACCCCGCCGTCATCAAGCTGGAGGAGAATTACCGCTGCACCGCCCCCATCCTGGACGCGGCCAACGCCCTGATCCGCCACAACCTGGGCCGGAGGGACAAGACGCTGCGCGCCCACAAGGGCGGCGGAGAAGCAGTGAGGCTGATTTCCATGCCCGGAGACGCGGAGGAAGCGGAGTTCATCATCACGGACATTGAAAACGTCCGCAGGCAGGAGGAGCGCCCCTGGGAGGATTTCGCCATCCTGTTCCGGGCCAACACCCAGAGCCGCATTATTGAACAGACGCTCCGGGAGCACAAGATTCCCTACCGCATGGTGGGGGCGCAGAGCTTCTTTGACCGCAAGGAGGTGAAGGACCTCATTTCCTACCTGGCGACCATTGAAAACCCGCAGGCTGACGAATACCTGCTGCGCATCCTCAATACGCCCCCGCGCGGCATCAGCGAGCTGACCAGTCACCTGGCCATCGACTGGAGCCGGGAACACGGCAACAGCGTATGGGCCGCCCTGCAGGACGACGAATTCCTGGCCACACTCTCCACCCGCGCCCGCAACAGCGTGCTGGAGTTCAACGACCTGATTGCCAGATACATCGACCTTTTCCAGGATAAGGAGACCGATTTTGGAGACGCCCTGGAACAGCTCATTGAAGAAACCGGATTCAGCGAGTACGTCACGCGCCTGTGCAAGACGGAGGCAGAAATCCAGAAGCGGCTGGTATCCATCGGGGACGTGAAAGCCTCCCTCCGCAACTTCTGGCAGCCCGGAAAAACCCTCCGGGACTATCTGGCCCAGGTCACTCTGGACAAGGAGGACAATGACGACGACGTGGAGAACAAGCCCGGCGTGTGCCTGATTACCATGCACGCCGCCAAGGGGCTGGAATTCCCGGTGGTGTACCTCGTGGGACTGGAAGAAGGCATCCTGCCCCACAAGCGTTCCCTGGAAGACGGCAACTGTGACGAAGAACGCCGCCTGCTTTACGTGGGCATCACGCGCGCCCAGGAAAAACTCATGCTGACCTATTGCGCCACGCGCCTGCGCTACGGGGACCGCATGCCCTGCCAGCGTTCCTCTTTCCTGAGTGAAATTCCTCCCCACCTGATGGATTATTCCAAATGGGAGGATCTCATGAATGCGGAAGCGACGGAAGAGGAGTCCGGAAACTTTTTCGACTCCCTCCGCAGCATGCTTCTGGAAGATGAATAAAAGGCAGCCGGGTGCTTCACCGGCTGCCTTTAAACCATGAGTTATTTTTTACCGGGACAGGTTTAGCGGGAACGGCGGCGGCGCATCAGCAGGGCCGCCAGTCCAAAAAGGCTGAGGGAAGCCGTGGCCGGTTCCGGAACAGCCAGGCTCGGCATTCCGTCCCTGACTGCCAGGGCGGACATTCCGTAGTCGCCGGCCAGGGAAAGCAGGCTGTCGGAGAAGTCCATCGTGACCGAAGAGCTGGGATTGAAAGAAGAATTGGTTTCAAACTGCCAGGTCAGCATGAACGTACCGCTGGAAAGCAGGGTAGCCAGGCTACCGCCGCTGATGTGAAGCAGATCCACTACCTGCCCGTTGGAGCCGGCCAGATAGATATTCTTGACGTTGATACCAGTACCGGTCAGGTTCACGGGGCTGTTCGTTCCCCACGTGGCCACATTTGCCAAGCCGCTTATGGTGAACACGGAAGACATCGTATAGGAACTATTGGCCTGAAATCCGGTGACGCTAACGTCACCGGGGGCGACGAGGCCTCCCACCCCAAGAACCAGGGTCTCATTCCACCCGCGGGTGGTCTTGGCGGCATCCAGGTCATAGCCGTAAGCCTGCTTCCACATGTTCAGGCCGCCGGTCCCGATCGTGTGCGTACCGTACATGTTGCTGTTGGTAGCCTGCACTCCTCCGAGCAGACCGCCGGAGATGTTATACGTAACCTGAATCGCGGACGCCGTACCGTCCGTAGCTTTCATGGAATTGCCGGTCGTGCGGTTGCCACTTGTCATTGTACCGCTTGCCAAATTCCACGGAGCGGAATAGGTGTTCGAACTTTCGCCGAACGAAACCATTGTCGTTTTCCCCCATCCCGGTGCGGAGCACAGGAGAGCAAGGAGCGACATTATACATAAACGCATTTTCATATCATCAACAGAGATGGAGTTTTTCCGTTTGCTTATATCCTGTTGACGTCTTTCCTTTGATTGACGATCAACAAGGGATTTGACTCGAACCCGCCTCCCAGGTTCACACGATAGATGAAAAAAAAGTCCCATTTTTTCAATTTCACACGCAATTCGTTTAGATACAACAAGAAAGCATTTGTCATCCGTTTTGACATCCTTTTCCGCTCCAAGGGCTTCAGGGCAGGTTCATCCTCCTTTCCGGGCACAAAAAATCCCCCCGGCCTGGACCGGAGGGATTGAAAAACACAGGCTTAACGCCCCTGTCCGTCACCAGAAGATGATGTACAGGGCAACCGTCGCGGCAATCACGAACCAGCCGAATATCTTGGCGCGTGAAGAGGACTGGAGGGCCACCACGCCTCTATCGGGCAGCACGATGGACTGTCCGCCGCGGGCGACGTTCACTGCCGTGAAGATGAAGCCGATGATCACCACCGTAATAAAGCACACGGCCATGCGGTTCAGGAAGGCCATTTCCGGCTGCCATATCTTCAAGGCTCCGTACAGGAGGGCATTGATGACAATACCCAGCCAGCCGAAGATGCGCGGGCACTTGGGCACGAAGAAGCCGAAGAGGAACACGCACAGGGCACCAGGACTCAGGAAGCCCTGGAATTCCTGGATGAAGTTGAAGATTCCTCCGAAAGCAGGGCTGTCCAGGAACGGCGCAATGCACAGCGCAATCACGGCGCACACCAGCAGGCCGATCTTGCCAACAGTAACAAGCTCCGTGGGCTTCGCGTTCCTGCGAAGCTTGTTGTAAATGTCCATCGTAAAGATGGTGGAGGCGGAGTTCAGCATGGACGCCAGGGAAGACACCACCGCGCCGAAGAGTGCGGCAAGCACAAACCACGTCCAGCCCGTGCCGGGCAGCAGCTTCCTGATCAGCGTGCCGAAGGCGGAGTCATAGTCAAAGCCCACCAGGGTATCCGTCAGATAATAGTTGTCCGAGTTGTCTACGGCCGGCTTGATGATCTTGCTGTTAAGCGAGGCGATCTTTTCCACGAACGGAGCGCGTTCCGCCAGAGTAGTCTGGTCATTGGCGGCATCCGCCTTCAGATCGGCGCAGGCCTGTTTCAATTCGGCCATGACCTCGCCGCCAACCTTCATCACCTCCGCGTTATGCAGGGCGTGGGCGCAGCCTTCTTCCACGTTTTCCACCAGGAAGCTGTCCGTAAGCTTGTAGATGACGGGACGGCCCTGGACCTTGGCGGGGTCTTCCGCGTTGCGGATTTCCGCCGCGTACTTCACTTCGGCCTGTTCCTTCAGGTCATTGCGGTACAGGTTGTAGGCCAGAATGCCAGGCACTACCACCACAAACGGAATGATGAGCTTGAGGAACGCGGCGAACACGATGCCCATCTGGCCTTCCGCCAGGGACTTGGAAGCCAGCGTACGCTGCATGATGTACTGGTTCAGGCCCCAGTAGAAGAAGTTGGGAATCCAGAGACCCAGGCAAAGGGCCGTCCACGGGATTTCCGCATCGTCAGCAGGGCGGATCATGTGGAGCTTGCCGCCCACGGTATTCACGCCGCTGGCCGCATCGCCGGAGTTGAGTTCAAAGAAGCGCGTCACCCCGTGCCAGAGGCTGTCCGAGGGATTTCCCAGGGAAGCGACCGTTGCGCCGGAATTGGCGGCGGCAGACTGCACCAGATGGTTCGGGTCCGCACCGCTCAGCGCCATCAGGGCAAAATATGCCACCACGCCGCCGCCTACAATCAGGGCGGCGCCCCAGAACAGGTCCGTCCAGGCGCAGGCTTTCAAACCGCCCACGAACACGTATACCGTAGCACAGAAGGCAATGATGATGCAGCCCACGGTGATGTTGCCGAAGTCAATGCCCATGGCAGTGTACCCCGTAAAGAACACGGAGATAACCTTGGCGCCGGCGTAAATCACGCCCGCAGTCGGCACGCCCACCAGAATCAGCAGCGTAGCAATGGCCATCAGGGAACGCGCCAGCGTATTATAGCGGTATTCCAGGAATTCGGGAATGGTGTATACACCGCCCTTCAGCAGCTTGGGAAGGAAGCAGAAGGCCACGACTACCAGCGTGATGGCGGCCAGCCATTCATACCCGGCGATCGCCATGCCAACCCAGTTGGCGGCCTTGCCGGACATCCCCACAAACTGTTCCGTGGAAATGTTGGCGGCGATCAGGGAGAAACCCACCAGCCACCAGGTCAGGCCGCGGCCGGCCAGGAAGTAGTCTGAAGCGCCTTTGGTCTTCTTTTCTTCCTCCGTTTCCTCAGGATCACGGCTTTTCCAGATGCCCAGGGCGATTACGCCCACCACAACCACACAGAACAGGATGACTTCCGTTATGGAAAGGGGGGCTGTCTTGGGTTCAGCGGAGGCTTCCGGAGCTGCCTGGGAGGCAACGGCGGCGGAGGCCGCCGGCTGAAGTTCCGCAGCCGGCTGTGCTTCCGCAGCGGGGGTCACGGCCGGAGCGGCCAGGGCGGGCTGCGCATCAGCCGCCGGTGCGGGCACGGAGCCCTCCTGGGCGGAAACGCCCCACGTCATCAGGGCCAGAGCCCCGAATATGGTTGCTAGTGTTCTCATAATCAGTATGGATTAAGCTTGGTACAGGACACGGGCGCCTTCTCCGGCACAGGTCACAAGGTAAGTGGTTTCAATGCCCGTTTCCTGGCAGTAGCCGTCCAGAAGCTCGCGGGCCACCTTGTCCACGTCTTCCGTCTTCACCAGGGCCACGATGCACCCGCCGAAGCCGCCGCCCGTCATGCGCGCGCCGTAAATGGAGGATGCGGAAGGAATGCGGTCGCAGAGGGAAACCAGGGTATCCACTTCCGCGCAGGAAACTTCATAATCGTCACGCAGGGAGGCGTGGCTGCCGCGCATGGCTACGCCGGCTTCATCCCAGTCGCCGCGGGCAAGGGCGTTCGCAAAGGCGTTTACGCGGGCGTTTTCACCAATGACGTGGCGGGCGCGGCGGTAGCGCACGTCGCCAAGCTGTTCCTTGAAGGATTCCAGCAGCTCCAGCGTGGCTTCCCGCAGGGAGGGCACGCCCATGATGGCGGAGGCTTCCTCGCACTGCTTGCGGCGCTGGCCGTAGGCTCCGTCCGCCAGGGAGTGTTTCACGGCGCTGTCCAGCACCAGCACGGAGACGGACTCGTTGTTCATCGGCACCAGTTCATATTCCAGCGTGGCGCAGTCCAGCTTGAGGGCCATGCCCTTCTTTCCGTTGGCGGAAATAAACTGGTCCATGATGCCGCAGGGAACGTTCACGAATTCATGTTCCACGGCCTGGCCGATCAAGGCCACTTCCTTGGGATCAATTTCAACCCCGGCGAAAGCGGCAAGCGCCGTGCAGACGGAAACTTCAAGAGCGGCGCTGGAGGAAAGGCCGCCGCCGCGGGGCACGTTGCTGTCAATCAGCATGTCCACCGGACCGATTTCTACGCCGCGCCTGTGCAGGTTGGCCAGAACGCCGCGGACGTAGTTGGACCAGAACGGATCGCCGGGAACCAGGGCGTCCTCCACCGCAATTTCATGGATCTGGTCGCCCAGGGAGCCGCAGAAGCGGTGCTTGCCCACGGGGGAGGGAGCCACAGCCACAACACAGTGGTTATCAAGAGCCATGGGCATCACAAAGCCATTATTATAATCCGTGTGCTCACCGATGAGGTTCACACGCCCCGGCGCCGCAGCCACGTGAGTCGGCTCCTGACCGAAATACTCGATGAAATACGGAGTCACCGTTTCTTTAGAGATTTCTCGCTGAACTAAATCCATAGTGGGCTGATTCTGCCCCATCCCTTTCCGCACCTCAAGGTTAAAGTCTCCGCCCCGCAACAATTTTCTTCATTTTCAACCAAATATTCCAAGCACCCGTTGCCAGCCGCCCGCATTCCTTTCAAAAACGGGCCTGCACCGGCCGGCCACGAGGCGCCAGCCCCTCCAAATCCCGTTGCAAACGACGGCCTCCGGCCTGCATTTCAGGGATGCGGGGAAAGGCGGAGCGTCACTTCGCCCCGCGGGCGAACAGTACCGCCGGGACAGTTTTCAGGAGCAGTTTGACATCCAGCCACAGGGACCAGTTGTCAATGTACTCCATGTCCAGCTCCACCAGTTTTTCAAATTCCCGGATGTTGCTGCGCCCGGCTATCTGCCAGTACCCCGTCACCCCGGGCAAAACGCTCAGCCTGCGGCGGTGGGCGTCACTGGTAAAGGCCTCCGTCTCATAAACAGGGAGCGGCCGCGGCCCCACCAGGCTCATTTCCCCTTTCAGCACGTTGATGAGCTGGGGAAGTTCGTCTATGCTGAATTTGCGCAGGAAGCGGCCGAAGGGGAAGATGCGAGGGTCATGCTCCAGCTTGAAGATGGGGCCGTTCATGTCGTTGCCGTAACTGGCCTTCACCTCATCCAGCCTCTTGTCCGCATCCCGGTACATGGTGCGGAATTTCCACATGCCGAATTCCCGGCCATACAGGCCGGAACGCTTCTGGCGGTAGAAGACGGGACCGCGGTCAGACAGCTTGATGCCTACGGCCGCCAGCACCCACAGGGGGAACGTGCCCACCAGAAGCAGGAGCGCGCCCACCCAGTCCAGTATCTTTTTCAACTGCCAGGAGGTGGTGTAGGGAATGGGGGTGGACTTGTACACCAGCATTCTGGTTCCTCCCAGCACGCCAAAATAGGTTTTATGCACGTCGGGCATGCTCACTACCATGCTCGCGTAAAAATCCACTCCCATCTTGCCGCACAGCTCCACCAGGCACCGCGCCACGGCGGAGTCCACCTCCTCCGGAAGAAACACCACCTTGCTGATGCAGCCCTTGATCAGCAAATTCCTGACTTCCGCGCGGTCCACCTCTTCCGGAGCCATCACCAGCAGTTCATCCTTGAAGTCCACATGGTCGCTTTCCAGCATCTTGCGGAACTCCTTCACATGGTCCGGAATGCCCACCACCAGCGTGGGGGCCTCCTCCACCAGCCTCTTTTCCGCCCGGAACCGGCTGATGCGCAGCCAGAGGGCGCCCAGGAACGTGAGCAGATAGGCCAGGGTCTGGACAATAATGTTCGCGGAAAAGGGAACAAAGTACTTCCACGTCACTATGCTCAACACCACAAAACAGGCGTACGCCATGACAAACCGCCGGATGCTTCCGCCCAGCGTCATGCACCGGTAGTAAACGCCCAGCTGGTCACAGCAGACATACAGCAGCAGGGACATCGTCAGCGGCGTCAGCACCAGCGTGCGCAGCCGCCACGGTTCCGGAGCCACCCCCATCCATTGCCACGAAACGAACCCGACAACGAAGAAGATGACGAATGCGAGGATGGAAACGACAATTTTATTGATCCCGTAGGTAGTACGGTCTGCATTTTGAATCAGCATCGAGAGAGTGTAAGTTAGTCGGCACTTAAAGTGCGCTGTCCCGGTCTTTTTGTCAAGTTGCATGCTCACCCTGCCGCTTTCCGCCCGGAATAATGCGCCCTTCCGGACGGTCTTCCTGTCTCCGGACGGGCGGAAAGCCCAAAATGACGGTATACCGGCTTGCAAGAATCCGGCTCCCTGTGCATTGGTATACGCGTCAATCGACCGGACTGGTACCGCACCTAGCCTGATCGCCCCCCTATCAGACCACGCATGGACCGTTGATCGGGGCACGGGGCATCCTTACTCCTGGCTTTTCTCATGGTAGCGGAACGTCCCGGCGATTTTCCGGATGGAACTTACTGCGTACAGCGATAAATCCGGCATGACACCAACATAATCATCAACTTAGAATATAAGTATGTCACAGCACAACACACAGGGAAGACAGGGCCAGGGAGCCCGTCGCCGCTATAACAAGGGCGGACGCTCCTATGGCAATGACCGCCGGGATTCCAGCGGCTACCGTCCCAAGTATAAAAAAGAAGCACCTGCCAAACTCTCCTTGTGGCAGCGTTTCCTGGGCCTCTTCGGCATCCGCCCGGCCAAGAACAACAAACCCGCCGCCAGGGATAAAGCCGCCGCCAAAACCAATACCCGCGTGGCCCGCAACAGGCAGGAGCGCGTTTCCGCTCCCAAGCAGCCCGTCTCCAACCGCAGGCTTTACGTGGGCAACCTTTCCTATGAAGCGACGGAAAGCGACCTTGAAGACGTATTCAAGGGCATCGGGGAAGTCAGCTCCGTGGAAATCATTTACAACCCCCGCACCCACAAGTCCAAGGGCTATGCCTTTGTGGAAATGAAGAAGATGGAAGATGCCGTCCGTTCCGTGGACATCCTCCACAACCAGCCCTTCATGGGCAGGAACCTGCTGGTCAGCGGCGCCAATGAACGCCAGGAACAGTCCCGGCAGCCCCGCGAAACCCGCGAGCCCCAGGAAGAACAAGTTTCCATGGAGGAAGTGAAGGAAACCTCCACTCCCCTGCTCCAGCCGGAAGCTTCCGCTCCCCAGGCCCAGGAACAATAACCGTTTTATCATGCAGAAGCCGGCCTTTGGAAAAAGGCCGGCTTCTTGCGTTTACAGGACGACGCGTTTTATCCCTCTTTCACAAAATCCTCTTTCGCCCTCCGCCTTCTCTTTCCGGAAAACCTTCGGCCTCGCCCCGGTCAAAAACGTGCAAAACCATGCAGCCCACACGCTTGCGCCTATGCCGCCACGGACTGGAAAAACTTGAAGCCCCGTGTCCCCCTTCCCGGCGACGGAATGAGAAAAGGACCATGACCGTCACGGCAATCCCCAGGCTCCGCGCAGGCGCAGGTATTCCTTGGCGGGCAACAGGATGTAAAGGGGATGCCGGGAGGGGTCCAGCCATGCGATCATGGCTCTCAAATTTTCCTCGCTCATGGCGGTGCACCCCGCCGTGGGAGCTCCCCCATCCCTGCGCCAGATATGGAAGAAGATGGAGGAACCGGCCCCCGGCACGGGTTTTTCCCGTCCGGATGCGGCATTATGCCGGATGAACAGTTTCAGGCTGTGGGCGTAATCGTTCAGCTTCATCTGCTGCTTGAACTCCCACGGCGTGACGGGGTCATGCTTCAGCACGAAGTGCTGGTTGTACAGCGGAGAAGCGGGATCATCCACCCACATGTCCCGCGGCGTGATGCGGCGGTACGGCATGGAACGCTTCTTCTGCGGAACGGGAACGGTGCCATACACGCCCCCCAGCTCAAAGATGCCGGCGGGAGAGCGCAAGTCCCCCTCCTTCTTCACCGGACCGCCGGAGGGAGGCATGCTGACGCCCCTGCCCCACACCAGACCGGCCTTTCCCAGACGCGCCGGAAACGGACCTTTCACCATCACCCAGCCGCGCGGCCCCTTCTCCAGAAGGCTCAATTGCACATGGGAGCTGTTCCAGCCGTCCGCGGAACCCACAATCACCTGGCTGCAATCCGCGGGAAGAGCCGCGGCCGAAAAACAGAACGCCGCCAGCATGCACAAACACAGGTATACTGCCTTCATGGGCCGTAGCATAACGGCGCCGCTCCGGAAAAAAAGCAAATACTCCGTCTCCGCAGCCGCACCGCTGAACGGAAAACTTCCCTAGTTCAGCGGAAGAACCTCGTTCAACAGGGATTCGATGCCTTCCTTGGCAAAGCGGGAATACAGGTACAGCTTCTTGGCCTCCATGTACTTGCCCAGGGCGGAACCCACTTCTCCCGCGTTCCTGCACTTTTCCGCATCATTCAGCAGGTTCACCAGGGTACTCGCCTTCGTCGTCAGGTCCAGATACTGGGCGTTCAATTCCTGGTCATTGATGAACAGCTCCTGGTCCTTGGAACGGAGCTGCTGGAGTTCCTCCCAGGCGCCGTACACGTCCTGCATGGCTTCGCGCTGGCGCGCCGCGCCCAGAGCCCGTTCAATAACGGCCATCTTGCCAAGGTCCTCCACAAACTGCTTCTGGAGTTCCGGATCATCCTTCACCAGAACGGCGAATTCATGCTGGTTGTCAAAGATGCGGCGGTAATTCTTATTCTTGTGGAAGCGCTTGAAGTCCTCCAGCGCGTGGGACTGCTGACCGGCGGCCATCATGGCGTTCCGCAGCGGAAGAAGGCGGGGGTTCTTGGGCCAGATTTCAATGGCGCTCTTCAGGCATTCCTCCAGCTTGGCCCGGTCACCTCTGGCGAGGGCTTCCTGGCCCTGGGCGATATAGGCGTCACTGGCGAACACGGCAGCGCTGATGGCGGATTCCGCACGGCCCGTGCTGAAATCCCGGGAGGTCTTCTTGAGGTTTTCCACCAGGGTGAGGGCTTCCTCGTAATCCTTGCCGTTCATCAGCTCAAACAGCTTTTCCACGTCCCGCTTGAAGGCGTACAGCTTCTGCTTCTTTTCATACGGGAACGTGTTCACGGCGGGCATGAACTCCCCGATCAGCAGCGCCTCATTCAACCGTTCCAGGGCATCCACGTAATGATGGGAATCAACCAGGTTGTTCACGGCCTTCATGTGGCGGTCGGAATCACGGGCCAGCTCCCGGGAAAGGTTGTCCAGAATGGCGACGGTGGGCGGGGTGCCCAGCGTTCCGCTGAACATCTTGGCGGCGTCCGAATTCTTGTCCAGCCGCAGCTTGGTATCCCCGTCATTGAACAGGCGGCTGTAAATGCCGCAGCCTATGGAAACATGGTCGAAGCGCCGCTGCGCGAACAACTGAACCAGCGTGGACTGGAAAACGATCTTCGCTTCCGTCACCGTCAGCACCTGTTCACTCTCCAGCTTCAGCTTGCGGGCCTCCATTTCCACCATGCGCTTTTCCAGGTACTTGTAGCGTGGGTTGTTCTTGGCCGGATTATTGGCAGAAGTGCCCTTTTTCCCGCCCTTCTGGTTGGAGGGAGAGCCGGAGCTGGTGGTCACGCCGCTCTCCATGAGGCTCATTTTCTGGGCATTGCTGCGTATTTCCCTCTCCATCGCTTCAAGCATCTTCCCCTTGTTCTTTCCATTGCTCTTGGCCTGCCATGCGGTGTAGATAGCCTGGCAGAGGGCATCGGAAACGCCACCGTCCAGCGGATTGCTGGAAGCGGCGGTCAGCAGGTCCACCACCTGCCGCACCACGTTGTCCGCCATCAGCTTTTCCTTGCGCATGGAAAGCGTCTCATGAAGCTTTTCAAAAATCTTCTGGTACTCCTTCGCATCCTCCGTGCTTTCCTCCGGCTGGCTCAGGTACTTATTGAAGCGCGCCTCAATTTCCCGGAAACTGCCCATGTTCAGCGTTGTTCCGTTGATGGTCACGGTGCCGTCCTGGGGATTCAGGAAAGGAATTTCATTGCCGTACAGGGACTTGGCATCTCCCTGCCGGGAAGGCTGGTAGGCATTCGGCTGCGCGGCAGGCGGGGAGGAAGGGGGCGCGGCAGGCGCACCGCCGCCGGAAGCGGGGGGATTGTACATCATCTGCCCCAATGCGGGAACCGCGCAGGCCAGGGTCAGGAGAAAGCAGCTTTTCATGGGGCGGGGAAGGTTGTTCATTTAGGCTGAATGGATGTGGCTACGCATACGCCGCGCACCTTCGGATTGACGTCTTCCACCCGGAACTCTATTCTGTATTGCTGGTCCCGGTTGATGTTCAGTCCGTTCCTGGCTTCCGCAGAAACACAGACGGGAATAATGTACTCACGACCGGAAGCGTCCCTGTACAAAAAGGAAATCAGCTCGGACTCGCCGCGCGGAAAACGGTCGATCACCGTTCCGTCCAGCGCATAGTTGTTATTGGAAAGCTGGGAGGCGTTCGCCGCCAGGATATCCAGCGGAATATCCGACCCCGCCTGCGGCTTCTCCCTGGCACGGAACACGACAAACCCCACGATGACGGCCAGCACAAGAACAGCCGCGCCGGCCATCAGCATCGGCGTGGATGATGAGGAACTCTTCTTTTTTGCTGCACGTCGTCTCGCCATAACTTTTGATGGAAAAAGTATATAACGAACTCCGTGCAAGTGCACGCATTAAATTACAGCTCCCAGCGCGAGCGGCGGATTCCCGCGTAGGAAGCCGCAATGCCGCATGCAACATGCACGCCCAGAACAATGTAACAGGTCAGCGCGGGCGTCAGGTCCGTATCCAGCACATTCTTGACGGCGTTGTACACGTCAGATTTCAGGGCGGAGATGCTGCCGGACCACGCCCAGTATGCGGAAATGAAGGGCCGTATGAAGCCCTCCACCTGTTCCGGAAGGGCCAGCACCGCTCCGGAAAGGGGAAGCTGGAAGCCCACCAGGTAAATGCTCAGGAGGGAGGCCTGGTCCGCACTCCGGGCCAGGGAGGAAATGCCCAGGCATACAAAGGTCATGGCGGCATCCGCCAGAATCAGGAACAGCAGGTGCGTCAGGCCCCCGCCGCGGTCCCAGAAGAAGTCCACAAAGGCGAACATCCAGACGGACTGCACCAGCACCAGAACGCTCAAGTAGGCCAGCTTGCTCCCCAGGTACGCGGAGGGCCTCATTCCCGCGTATTTCTCCTTTTCCATGATGGCCCGTTCTCCGGCCACCTCCCGGGCGGCGTTGTTGGAACCCATCAGGCCCAGCAGAATCACCTCGAACATGATGATGCCGGAGACGGCGGAACCCGTCTTCATGTTCAACTGCTGGGCTTCCATGTCCTTCTGGATGGTCTGGACGTCCTGCGTGGCGGAAAGGCCCACGATCTGCCCGGTCCCCTTGTCCGTGAACATGGCTACCAGCACCGGGAACAGCAGCACCATCACCAGTTGAAGAACCAACTGGGAACGGTCGCGGAAAAAGATGCGCCAGCGCCGTCCCAGCAGGCAGAAGAACTGCGTGAAGAATCCCGGAACCTCCGGAATGGCTTCCGCCGCGGCCTCCGGGGAATTCCCGTTCCCTTCCGCAGGCGCAGTTTCCCCGGAATCGCTCCGCACGGCGTCCCCCTTTTCCGTTCCGGGTTCCTCGGGAGCCTTCTCCGCCTCCACGTTGCTGCGGACGGCATCAGGGTCCGGCAATTCTCCGGAAAGAATCTTCTTCTCCCTTTCCTGTTCCAGGCGGGAATAATAGGAATCCCGGTGCTTGCCCCACGAACGGCACCAGGAGGGGCCTTCACGGTCCTGGAGCTTCGGATAAATCTCTTCCAGCGAGGAAACGCCGAAGTAATGCAGCATCGTCTTCGGAGAACCGTGATAGGCCACGCAGCCCTGGTGCATGACCAGGATGGAATCATACATGTCCAGGTGGGAAAGGCTGTGCGTGACGGAAATGACGATGCGGCCTTCCGAACGGGAGATTTCATGCAGGAGGTCCACAATATCGTGCTCGGACCTCGGGTCCAGGCCGGACGTCACCTCATCGCAAATCAGCAGGCGCGGATTGGACACCAGCTCCATGGCCAGCGCCAGGCGGCGCTTCTGGCCGCCGGAAAGAATCTTCACATCCCGGTCCGCAATCCCCTCCATCCCCGTTACCTCCAGGGCATTGTCAATGCTGTCGTCCAAATCGTCCACGGAATCGAACCGGCAGCGGAGCCTGGCGGCGCTCTCCACGTTCTCATCCACGCTCAACTGGTCATAGGCAATGCTGAACTGGGGAACGAACCCGATTTCCGACGGCTCGAAGTCCTCTTCCGCCAAATCATGGCCGTTCCAGAAAAAACGTCCGTCCGTTTCCGCAATCATGCCCGCAATCGCCTTTAACAAGGTGGTCTTTCCACAACCGGAAGGGCCAACAACAGCCATAAAATGCCCGCGAGGCACATTAAAACTAACATTGTCCAATAATTTCAAAGGACCATCCGGTGTTTCTATTTCATATGTAATGCCGTCCGCCTGCAACATGGTTCTTTTACTCTAGCGTATCAACTTCCGCATCATCAAGGAAAATCGGGCATCAGTGTTTTATCTTGCCGTAAACGAAGAATATGTTATTCAAAAACTTTCCCTTTAAGGCATTTCCCCAATTAAAATCAAATGGTTTTCCCCCGCATTCTTGCTTTAGCCGCCTTGCTGGCCCCCCTGGCGGCCGCCGCCCGGCCTCCATCCGCGGACCAACCCCGTTTTACCGCCGTCCTGGATGATTGGCGCATTTCCTATATGGACGAACCCGGCCATGTCCATCTCGGAATCTCCATCATGCTGCAAGGCAAAGGAACCTTCGTCATTCCTTCTTCCAGGGAAGGGCAGCTCACGCGCCTGGCCATGCAGGATTCCACCGGAAAAGAAATACCCTGCAATCCCTATCAGCCATGGGGAACGCCCGGCAAGCTCAATCCTTCCCATGTCACCGGGTCCCACTCATCATCCTCTCCCGGTTCACCCTACAAAACCCTGCAATTCTCCTGCGGATTCAGGGAGCTTCCGGCCCCTCAATCGGAATGGCTGCGCATCCGCGGGACCTGGACCGTCCAGTTCTGCCCGGAACCGCAGCGGCTGATGCTGAAGCAAACGGTCAAACCGGCGGAAGAACCCCAGACTTTTTATCTGGACCTTCCGGAACCGAACGTCCGGGAGGACAGCGACATCGCCCGGGCCGATTCCGCCAGCAACACTGCTTCCATTCAGCTGAAAACCAACGAAGAGCGGACCACCCTCTCCTGCGAGGCGGAATTCCCCTCTTCCGCTTCCATTCAAGGCTTTGCCATTCTGGATTCCTCCGGACTCCCCATACCGGGCCTGCGGCGCGCCCATACGCCGGAAATCACAGAACATAAAGATGGTAAAACCAGCATTTCCTGCCTGCATGAAATGGAAGAAGGAGCGGGAAAACCATCCCCTTCCCTTCCCCGTGAATTGAATCTCGGCGTCGTTTACCTTCCCCGCAAACATTCACTGGATGTTCCCATTGACCTGGCCGTGAACCCTTCCCTCTCTCCGCCTTCCACTCCCCGGGAAGCGGTGAACAACCATGAATCCGGCCTCTCCGCACAACCGTCACCGGCTCTTCAGGTAAAATTATACAATTGGGTTTTCCATAAAGAAGGCCATGAACCCGTCTTCCTCGGCATTTACATTCATACGGATAAAAACCACGCCCTGCTTAATGATATGGAACAGCAGGGCGCCAGTTACATCAACCTTTCCACCCCCGGCGGAAAAACAGCCGTTCACTGCCGGGTTCATCCCCCCACATGGGGCACTTCCACCTACAATATGCTTTTTTTCCCTCTTCCCCGTTCACTGCCTCCCGGCGACAAGGGATGGCTGCTGACCGGGGAGCTCCGCGTGCCGGCCGGAGAGGTCCGGACAACTCCGGCCCGGACGATTTCCGCAGAACCGGGCAAACAATGGGCGATCGACGTTCCGGGGGCATCCGGAGATTATCCTCCCTTCCAGGTTCAGGCCACCCTCCTCAGCATCAAGCCCTCAGCAAAGGAATTCCGGGCCACCTTCAAGTTGAAGGGTCACCATGGAAATCCGCATTTCAGCGGCTTCCATGTGGAAGGGGGCATGCAGATCATGTCCAACAAGGACCCGGAGGATGAAACCGCGCAGCTCATCACCTATTCCTTTCCGCACTCTCCCGCTACTTTAAGCTGCTGTGTAAAATACATCGGCCGCCCAACCGTCATACGCCACCCCCTGAACATGCGCATCGGGCTGGGAGGCATCGTCCCGGACCCTCCGGAAAAATGACATTCCGCTTTTTTTCATGGCTTCCGTCCTGCTACGGAACCATGATGGAGGCATGATCCGGCAAGCGTCCCGGGAAGATTTTCCGGCAATCCTGAAGCTTCAATTACTCGCCTTCGGAGAAGTGGCGGAGCGGCTTGGACTCGCCAGCATCCCGCCTCTGGAACAAACCCTGGAACATTTGCGGGAAGAGGCGCGGAACAGCGTCTTCTTCAAGTATACGGAAAACAGCCGCATCGTCGGCTCCGTCAGGGGCTGTCTGGACGGCAAAAACGTCTGCCATGTCGGCAAGCTGGTTGTGGACCCGGCCCGCCGGAACAGGGGAATCGGCCAGCAACTCATGCTTGCCCTGGAAGAACACTTCCGCGGACAGGCAGCCGCCTACCTTCTGTTCACTTCGGCAGATACTCCTGAAACCCTGTATCTGTACCTCAAACTGGGCTATACGGAACTGTACCGGAAAGAGGCCGGAGGGATGACCACGGTGTTTCTGGAAAAGAAGGCGTGAGGGCGCCGGAAGCCCTCATTCCATCAGCTTCCACACAGCCAGCCGGGTGATGGAGCCTATCAGCAGAAGAGCCGCCGCAATTAGGAAGGGAGACCATCCCAGCGCCCCCGCAGCCAGCAGAAACGCCACGGCGCACACCAATAGAAAAGCATTGATGAACCGCATCAGGCTCCATTCCTCCGGATAGAGGGGCGATAGGCTGAAGGCATCCGCCAGCCTGTCCATCACGAATTCAAGAATTTCACTTTCCATCCATTCCCACATAGACTTAACTTTTTTACCGCAATTTGACCATCAATGATTTACCTGCACATGCAAGTAAAAGAATGGTCGGAGTTTTTCATGATGAAAGGGTTTTTCAAGGGCCCGGAGGCCCTTGTTCCCGGCAGCGCGAGCATCAGGCAACACAGGGGAATGGGGCCGCCCATTGCGTGGACAAAACAGGCATCCCGGCCTTCACGGACCCTATTCAGAACGGGAAGTCCGCATCGCCCACCGGGTCCACGGCCTTTTCCTCAAACTTCTTCACGGCTTTCTGCTGGGGATTCACGGCGCGGACGACGAGCGCGCGGGGCGGCATTTCCCGGCGCTTTTTGAACTCGCACTTTTCCTCGCACAGGTTGCAGGTATTCAGGCGCGCGCGTTCCTCAGGCCGTTCCGTGGTGACGGGGCAGGCATGTTCGCACGCGCCGCAGCCGATGCACAGGGAGGGGTCCAGCCTGGGCAGGCGGTGTTCCTGGCCGTCCCGCCCGATGTAGGGCACCGTATAAAGGGCCTTGGTGGGGCAATGCTCCGTACAGGCGCCGCAGTCCATGTCCTCCCGGGCAACCAGGCAGCGGCAGACGTAAAACCGGGCTACGGCGATGCGCGTGGTATCCTTCGTAATTTCCGCGGTATCCCTCTCCGCAGTAATGGGCAGCCTGCGAATGGCTCCTGTGGGGCAGACTTCCGCGCAGCGGTGGCAGTCGTACAGACAATACTTGGTGGAAAAATCCATCCGGGGCTTCATGAACCCTTTCAGCCCAAGCTGCAAATAGGCGGGCTGGAGCACATGGGTAGGGCAGTTGGCAATGCACATCTGGCAGCCGGTGCAAACATCCAGAAAACGTTCCAGGGAACCGGCTCCGGGAGGAAGAACGCACTGGGTGGGGTCCAGCCTCTGGGCGGCGTCGCCCCGGCATCCGGAAAGAGCCGCCGTAGCCAGGCCGGCCGCCGTAGCCCCCAGGAACTGGCGGCGGGAGCTCCCGGCAATGAAGGGAACCGCGGCAGAAGAAGCGGGAGCGGGCGCCGGAGCGGTTTTTTTCTTCCTGGCGGGAATCAGGCGGCGGGTTTTGGCAAACCAGCGGTAGCGTATCCCCCCCTCGCTGCACGAACGCACGCAGTCATAGCATGCTACGCAGCGGGAGGCGTCTATTTTGTATTCCTTGAGGTTCAGGCACTGGGCCTTGCATGATTTGACGCATTTGCCGCATTTCTTGCAGGAGGCGGGATCAAAGCCCAGCCGGAAGAGGGAAACGCGGGAAAGCAGCCCCAGCAGAGTACCGACGGGGCATACCGTATTGCAGTACAACCGCCCTTTCCAGGCGCTCATGGCGACCACCAGGCCGAGCATGCCGGCAGAAGCCAGCAGAGCCGGGAGAGCCACGGGAAAATAATTCATCCGGACCAGGTCCGCGGAAGAACTGTCAGCCGCCAGCAGGTTATTGCTCCAGATGGCGGCAGGCCACGCCAGCACATACATGATGCGCCCGAAAATGCTGTACGGGTCCAGCCAGTTCAGGGAAAGTCCGGCCAGTCCCGTCACGCAGCAGGCGGCCAGCAAAACCAGAACCACATACCGCACCCACGGCACGGGGCGCGCAAACTTCAAGAAGCGCTTCGGCGCAATCCAGCGGCGGATTCTGAAAACGATGTCCTGGAGAATCCCCAGCGGACAGAGGAAGGAGCAGTACACCCTCCCGAACAGCAGCGTAAGCAGCAGCAGAACCGCCAGAATCACGGCGGAAACGGCCACCCCGTCCAGAGTCCCGAGCACGGATGGAATGAATTGCCACTGAGCCAGGAAAAAGGAGTCTTCCATGCCCTCTCCGCCGCCCGTCATGTTCGGCACGTTCCACGCGGGGATATGGTGCAGGAAAGCGTACGCAATCCCGAGGAAGAAGATGACGGCCACCGTCACGCGGAGCCACTTCAGCGGACTGACGAAAAAGGCTTTGATGACTGACATATTTATTTTAAACCCGCCGGAGGCGGAAAGTTGGCCCCCTTCGCGTCATCCGCAGGAGGGGGCGCCGCGTCAGGCCATGCTGATGCGGCGGATATTGAGCTTGGAAAGGTCGGCGGTGCCCAGCCCCATTTCTTCCCCAAGCTGCACGTGGCGGATCTTTCCGGCCTTGTTCAGCAGGGCCGCGCCTGCGGCGTCAATGGCTACGATGTCACGGGAAGCCAGAAGGGTTTTGCGCTCCACCAGGTCATTCGTGTCCTTCCCCACGGGGCCGTTGCGCACCATGGGCATGTAGGCGTCCAGCACGCACAGGTCCGGCTTGCGGAAATACACGGCGTCCGCGATGCACTGGTGCAGGTCGTTCTTATGCATGGCTCCACGGTCCCAGACGGTGCCCATCACGTTCTTCATGCAGGCGGTCATCTCGGAACCGCTGTGGTGCTTGAGCGGGGGGCAGGTGATATAAACGTCCGCTTCCAGCACGGCCTTGTGCACCTTGGCGGAGGTGAATTTTTTGGCCTTCGGGTTTTCCGTCTGCACGTACTGCCCTTCATTGCCGCCGTCCACCATCACGCCCCCGGCTTTTTCCACGGCCTCTTTCACGCCGCTGCCTTCATAGGCGCCGTTGTGGCAGCAGTGGTCGAATACCCTGACTTCCTTCGCCCCCGCCTGCTTGCACAGCTCCACCAGCGTGGCGACGGTTTCAGGATGGGTGTTGGAGCCGAATTCCGGAGCCTTGTTCCAGCCGATGTTGGGCTTGATCACGACGGTCTGGCCCGGCTTGACGAATGCCTTCATGCCTCCCAGCGTATCCACGGCCTTCCTGACCATTTCCGCACGGGTTCCGTTGCGGACGGCCACCAAGTCCGGAATGCCGGAAGCTGCCGAAGCTCCGGCCTCCTGGGCGAACAGGGAATCCATGTCCGATATGGCTGCCAGCGCCCCTACGGCGGCAGTCCCTTTTAGAAAAGTGCGTCTGTCAGTCATCTTCGTTGCAAAGTCAGTGGTTTATCCCCGCATGCAAAGGCATGTACAAGGTTTTATGCCTCTTCCTAACATACGCCTTGCTGAAAAACAACCTGTCATCATTCCTGCACGGGAATTTTTACAAACGAATTGTCATACAGGGGCGGCTCCTATAAAACCCGGTCATGAAATGTTCCCTGCTCAGCCGTCCCATGACCTGCACGCATGACTGGATCAGCCGCGTCGTCCTGCCCGGGGATACGGTCGTGGACGCTACGGCAGGCAACGGACACGACACGGTTTTCCTGGCCCGTCTGGCCGGCCCTTCCGGCCAGGTGCACGCCTTTGACGTGCAGGAGGAAGCCATTCGCGCCACCAGGGAGCGTCTGGAGAAAGAAGGGCTGCTCACCTCCGCCGTCCACCTCCATCTGGCCAGCCATGACCGCCTGGCGGAACTGGTCACCGGTCCCGTGAAGGCCGTCGTCTTCAACCTGGGCTACCTGCCGGGCGGGGATAAAAAAACGATCACCAGAACGGGCTGCACCCTGGCGGCGCTGGAACAGGCCGCCGCCCTCATCGCCCCGAACGGCCTTCTCAGCGTCATGTGCTATCCCGGCCACGAAGGCGGGGATGCGGAAGCGGAAGCCGTGGAGGATTTCCTTTCCCGCCTGCCGCACCATTCCTGGCGCACCGGCAAATACCAGCTCCTGAATACCGGAACTCCGGCCCCCTTCCAGATCTGCGCGTTCAGGCTGGACTGACCTTCCCCGTAAAAATACGGGAACAAGGCCAGTTCACCATCAAATGCCCGGAAAAACCATCAGTCCCGGCATTCCTTCATCCATTCCACCACCTGCGCCAGAGCCCGGGCGCGGTGCGACATGGAATTCTTCACCTCCATGGGAAGCTGGGCAAAACTCAGTTCATGGCCTTCCGGGACAAACAGCGGATCATAGCCGAACCCCCCTTCCCCGGCCGGTTCCGTCAGCATGTGGCCTTCCACGGAACCGGAAAACTCCGCCAGCACGCTGCCATTCCTGGCAAGCACCATCACGCAGCGGAACCGTGCGGAGGGCTTGTCCCCCGGCTTGACTCCGGCGCGCCGCAGTTCCTCCATCATGCGGAGGTTGTTCCGCGCGTGGTTCCCTTCCTCCCCGCCGAAGGAGGAGGACCAGACGCCGGGACGGCCGCCCAGCACATCCACCTCCAGCCCGGAATCATCCGCCAGCAGGACGCCGGGAATGCACCTGGAGGCGGAAAGCGCCTTGAGCGTGGCGTTCTCCGTAAACGTGACTCCCGTTTCATCCACGGGCGGAGCCTGGGGGTAGTCGGAAAGGTCCTTCACTTCCCATTCTCCGGCCAGCATGGCGCGGATTTCCCCGGTCTTGTGGGCGTTGCGCGTGGCAACCACCAGCAGAGGCAATTCTTGTTCCATCATCATGAATTTTTGCAGTTGAAAACCGTATGGAAGACCGCGTTCAGCAGTCAATTTCCAGGCTGACGGGGCAATGGTCGGACCCCGTCACGTCCGGATGGATGGCGGCGCCCTTCACCCTGGGAGCCAGCGGATTGGAAACGCAGAAGTAGTCAATGCGCCATCCGACGTTCCGGGCGCGGGCGCCTGCGCGGTAGGACCACCAGCTGTACCAGCCCGGTTCCTCCGGATGCAGGGCGCGGAAGGTATCCGTGAACCCGGCCTCAAGCAGCAGCGTGAACCCGGCGCGCTCCTGGTCGCTGAACCCGGCGGAAAAACGGTTCTCCCTGGGGCGGGCGATGTCGATCTCCTCATGGGCTACATTCAAATCCCCGCAGAAGACGACCGGCTTGGTTTCCGCCAAGGCCGCCACATACTTGCGGAACGCAGCATCCCACTGTTCTCGGTACGGGAGGCGCACCAGCTCGTTCTGGGAATTGGGGGTATAGCAGTTGACCAGGTAAAACTGTTCAAACTCCATCGTGCACACGCGCCCCTCCCGGTCATGCTCCGGCCAGCCGATTCCGGTGGACGTGGAAAGGGGCTGCACACGGCTGAGGATCAGCACGCCGGAATAACCGGCCTTCTCCGCCGGATTCCAGAGCTGGTGCGGCCAGGAGGAAATCCACAGGTCATTCACCTGTTCTGGACGCGCCTTGATCTCCTGAAGGCAGAGGACGTCCGGCTCCAGCGCCTCCACGGCGTCCCCCATTCCCTTGCCGAGGATCGCCCGCAATCCGTTCACATTCCATGAGACGAGTTTCATGCACGCATACTTCCCGTTTTTGCCGGCTCCGTCAAGCCCTCAAACACCCCCGCCCCGCACCCTTCCAGGGGACCGCTGAAAACCCTTCTTCCGGAATCATCCCCAGTCTTTTGCATGCCGCATAGAACAAGCGTTTTTTCTTGCCAGGACCGCCCCCTCATGCTTACTTAGATAGGCAAACACCCCGAGAGACACTCGAGAGTGGGTCTGTCGACCCGCTCTTTTTTGTCTATCCATCACACTCCTCCACACTCATGACAAACGATATCAAAGCTTTAATTGACTACTACGAGAGGGAAAAAGGGCTCTCCCGTGAAAAAATTCTTCTCGCTCTGGAATCCGCTTTTCTCTCCGCCTACCGCAAGATGGTTCCCGGCTCCGGCAGCATCAACTACCTGAGGGCTGAAATCAACGTGGACAAGGGGAAGGTGCGCATCTTTGCGGATCTGGAAGTGGTGCCGGATGAAGAATACTCCGACAAGTTCAACCAAATCCCCCTCTCCCTGGCCGTCAAGCTGGACCGGAACGCCGTCCTGCACGACCTGCTGCCCACCAACATCACGCCGAAGGGCTTTGGCCGCATCGCGGTACAGACTGCCCGCCAGACCATGCTCCAGAAGCTGCTGGATGCGGAAAAGGAAATGCTTTACGACGAGTTCAAGGACCGCGCCGGCGATCTGGTGACGGGCACCATCCGCCGCTTTGAAAAGGGGGACATCTTTGTGGACCTCGGCAAATTCGAGGGCGTCATGACCTCCCGCGAACGCGTGCCGAATGAAGACTACAGCGTCGGCGACCGCATGCGCTTCTACGTGGTGGAAGTGCGCACGGAAGCCCGCGGACCGGAAGTCATCCTCTCCCGCAGCCATCCGAATCTGGTGCGCCGCCTCTTTGAATCGGAAGTGGTGGAAATAGGCGACCAGACCGTAGAAATCCACGGCATCGCCCGTGAAGCGGGCTACCGCACCAAGGTGGCCGTCATCAGCCATGACGACAAGGTGGACCCGGTGGGCGCATGCGTAGGCATGCGCGGAGCCCGCGTCAAAAACATTGTCCGGGAGCTCAACAACGAAAAAGTGGACATCCTGGAATGGACGGAGGACCCCGTCATCTTCGTCCGGGAGGCCCTCAGCCCCGTGGAACCGCGGGAAATCACCGTGGACGAGGAAGCCAAAAAAATCTTCGTCATCGTCCAGGACGACAAGGACCTCTCCAAGGCCATCGGCCGCAGGGGCCAGAACGCCCGCCTCACCTCCCGCCTGATGGGCTGGGACGTCCAGGTGCGCGTCTTTGACGTCCAGGAAGCGGAAAAACGCCAGAACCAGGCCGCGGCCGAGGAAGTGATGCGCCAATGCCAGGCCGCCGCAAAGACCCTCAGCGAACAACTGGAAATCCCAGAAGAAACCGCCATGGGCCTAGTGACCATGGGTGGGACGGACCTGGTGGCCCTCACCGGATTTGAAGCTTCCGACATCGCGGAAAGCATGGGCATTCCCGCAGAGGAAGCCGCCCAGATTCTGGACAAGGCCCGGGACCTTATCTCCCAATAACCGTTGAGCGCGGCGCTCAATATCTAACAAACTTAAATTAAGATGCCTAATAAACAAGAAGAGAACGAACCCAAAAAGGAAGTGTTGGATCTGATCGGCGGATCTCCCAAAAAGAAACGCGCACCCCAGCCGGAACCCGCACCGGCGCCATCCCGTCCTGCCCCGGTCAAGAAAGAAGCTCTCGACTTGCTTTCCGGCCCCAAGAAAAAAGCGCCCGCCTCCGCTCCCTCCGAGCCGGCTACCGCCCCTGCCCAGGCCGCACCCGCCGCAGAATCTGCCGCGCCTGCCCCCCAGGAAACGGACTCCGCAGACGATAAAATCATCAACCTCAAGCCGCCCGTCTCCGTCTCCGAGCTGGCAGGCATGCTGCAAGCCAAGCCCTTCCAGATCATCAAGGACCTGATGGGCATGGGCATCTTCGCCAACCCGAATACGCCGCTGGACGCGGACGCCGTCAGCGCCATCTGCGACCTGCACGGCTACACCTTCGCCCGTGAAAAACGGGAAAAGGGCGGCGGCGTCAAGGCCCAGCAGGAACCGGTCAAGGAACCGGAACCCGTGCCGGTGGTGGAAGAACCCAAGGCCACCCTCATCCTGCGCACGCCCATCATCACCGTCATGGGCCATGTGGACCACGGCAAAACCTCCCTGCTGGACTACATCCGCAAGGCGCGCGTAGCCAAGGGGGAAGCCGGGGGCATCACCCAGCACATCGGCGCCTATACGGTGGAATACAACGGCAGCACCCTCACCTTCCTGGATACCCCGGGACACGCCATCTTCACGGAAATGCGCGCCCGCGGCGCGGACGTGACGGACATCGTGGTACTGGTAGTGGCCGCCAATGACGGCATCATGCCCCAGACGAGGGAAGCCATCGCCCACTCCAAGGCGGCCGGCAAAACCATCATCGTGGCCATCAACAAATGCGACCTTCCGGCCGCAGACCCCGTCAAGACCAAGAGCGGCCTGATGGAGGAAGGACTGGTTCCCACGGACTTCGGCGGCGACGTGGAATGCGTGGAAGTCTCCGCCCTGACCGGCGACGGCATCGACGACCTTCTCGGCCTTCTCGTCCTCCAATCGGAAGTGCTCGAACTCCAGGCCAACCCCAAGGCCAACTGCCGCGCCTCCATCATTGAGGCCCGCGTGGAACCCGGCACGGGCAGCTCCGCCACGGCCATCGTGGAAAGCGGCACCATCCGCGTAGGCATGCCCTTCATCTGCGGCCCGTACGCCGGCAAGGTGCGCGCCCTGGTCAACGACCACGGCGAACGCGTCAAAAAGGTGGGGCCCGGCATGCCCGTGGAAATTACCGGCTTTTCCGAAACCCCGAACGTGGGCGACGAACTGGTGGAAATGGAAAACGAACGCGCCGCCAAGAAGCTGGGCGAAGAACGCCAGGAGGAACTGCGCAAGCAGCGCCTGGCCCAGCCCCGCAAGGCCCGCATGGAAGAACTGCTCGCCATGATGGGCGACGGCACCCAGAAAGCCCAGCTCAAGATCCTTCTCAAGGGGGACGTGCAGGGCTCCGTGGAAGCCATCAAGAAGGCCATTATGGACATCCAGTCGGACAAGGTGGAATGCGTCTTCCTGAACGCCTCCGCCGGCCCCATCTCGGAATCGGACGTGCTGCTGGCCTCCTCCTCGGACGCCGTCATCCTGGGCTTCAACGTCAAGGTGGAAGCCAACGCCGTGAAACTGCTCAAGCGGGAAGGCGTGCAGGTGAAGCTTTACTCCATCGTTTACGAACTCATCGACCAGGTGAGGGATGCCATGCTGGGTCTTCTGGAACCGGAAACGCGTGAAACCATCATCGGCCACGCCAAAGTGCTCCAGGTCTTCAAACTCAACAAGGGCCGCGCGGCGGGCTGCATGGTGGAGGACGGAAAAATCCTCCGCAGCTGTGAAGCGCGCGTTATCCGCGACAAGACTCCCGTCTTTGACGGTAAAATGTCCACCCTGCGCCGCTTCCAGGATGAAGTGGAAGAAGTCAAGGCCGGCCTGGAATGCGGCATCCGCCTGGGCGACTTCAACGAATACGAGGCAGGCGACATCATCGAATGCTACACGCTGGAAAAAATCCAGCAAACGCTGTAACCCCAAGCAGGAACCATATAACAGGGATGGACGCCCCTTTCACGCCTCTCCGGGCGTTCAAAGAAGCTCCATCCCTGTCCTTTCTCCCCCATTCTTCCTTCTCCGATTGAACCAATCGGTCCATCCATCACTCTATCCCTTCATATGAGCAGACGCACTGACAAGGTAAATGAACTCCTCCGCCGTGAAATAGGCACCACCATCCAGCGGGACTTTGAATTCCCCGGAACGATTGTCACCGTTATTGAAGTGGAAGTGACGGACGACTTGAAAGAAGGAAAAGTATGGGTAGGCGTCGTAGGAAAAATGTCCCCCGCCCAGGTGCTGGAAAAACTGAACTCCAGGCATGGCCTCATCCAGTCCGCCGTAGCCAAGCGCGTGGTGCTGCGCAACACGCCGCGCCTGTCGTTCCGGCTGGACGACTCCGCCCAGCGCGGCGTTGACCTGGTCAACCTCCTGGAAGACATTGATAAAAACCTTCCCAAAGCCCCTCCGGCCGATCCGGAAAACGGCGAGGAATAAAACCCTGCTGAACAGTAAAAAATCCTCCTTGTCTTTTTGCAAGACAAGGATTTCTTTTTCCGGCTAAAAGCACGGAGGCAATCGCCGTGCCGTGTTTACGGACAGGCAAAACGGCGAAGTGGAATTGGCAGGATGATTTCTTCAGGGGAAATTCTGTAACAGATACAAGGGCCGGGAGGCCCTTGTTCCCAGAGGAACCGTTACCGGGAAACGGGGTGGAATTTATTTCTTCCTTACCTCGTCACCTTCAACCTCAGGAACCGGCGTGCCGGGGCGCTTTCCTCCAGAGCCGCCGTATCACGGAATTCCCCGCGGACACCGGCCGGAGTGACTATTCCTTCATCGGACCATTCCTTCAAGTCGGACGAACTTTCCACACTGAACGCCACATCCGCCGCTTCCGGATTTACCGGCCAGGAAAGCACGAGGTATTTTTTGCCCCCTTCCTCCCGGATCGCCAGCCCCGTCACGCTTCCGCACGGTTTGTTGGGGTCCAGGCCCGTTGCATACTTCATCAGGTTGGTGACCCCGTCTCCGGCGGGACAGGCATCCGGAGCCATCTGGTCCTCCGGCGTTCCGTCCCCGAAGTTGTCCTTTTTCCACTTATCGTACCCTGCCGGGGCCGGAGCCGCGGACTGGGTCAGCGTGAACGTTCTTTCCTCGCCGCCGCACTGGACGGTAACCACGGCCACCCGTTCCGTTTGCTGGGCGTTGGCTTCCATTTGAATGTCCAGCGTGGCAGTTCCGGAGCCTGAAGCCGGCCGGATCGTGACGCAGGCCTGGTCACAGGAGGCCGTCCATGGAAGCTGCGTCTGCACGGTCAGCGTGGTGGAGGCAGCGGCAAACCCTACGGTTTCCTCCGTTTTGTCAATATTGACGGGGTTTACGTATTCATAGCTGAAGGCGCTGGCGGGAATCTCCTGCTTGCTTATTCCCGGCCCCTCCCATTGCATGGTGAGGGCAGAGCCGGAGGCGTGGCCCACATAACCGATGCGGATGGGATGCACCCCCGCCGCAAGCCGGACGGCCTGTACCGCATTGGGCGTGACTTCCGAACCCTGCCGGGCATTGGAGTTGGCTTCCGTGCCCGGCGTATAGGCGTAGTCGGCATCAATGAGCTGCATGCCGTGCAGGTGTACGAAGGCTTTGGATCCCGCGTTGGAATCCGTCTGAAGGTAGAATTTGTACTCCCCTGTAACGGGAACGGTAAGGTAGCCCGTGAGTTCCACCCCCTTTTGAGCGGCGGAACCGGCATTCACGCTGAGAGAAGACACAGCGCCTGTGACAGAGGGAGCCTCTTCCATCTGGCGGAAGTCGGGCACCCAGTCAAAACCACGGTTCCAGTAGCGCATCTTCAGACCTTGCCGGAGATTGGCCGGAGCCGTTGCAGCGGGCACGTCACCGGCATTCAGAGTTCCATTCGTGGAAGGCAGGGAGCGCCGCACAGACAAGGCCCGGGCCTTCATCTTCGCCTGCAAGTCCGGACGGGAGGAGGCGAGATTGGAAGCTTCCTGCGGGTCTTTTTCAGTATCATAAATCTGGAAGTCCTGATCCGTCCCGGAAATGTTGAAACGCACGCCTTTAAGGCCATCCACAAACACGACCTGCTGCAAACCGCGGGGAGAGCTTTTGTGGTGCGACAGGAAGTCCTGATAGGAGGCGCCATTGCCGCCATAGTTATATTCGGAATAAATCAGGCTCTCCTTCTGGCGTTCCGGAACGCCGGCCAGCGTCGGCAGCAGGGAAACGCCGTCGCAACGCGCAGGAACCGCCACGCCCGCCGCATCCGCAAAGGTAGCCATCCAGTCATGGAACTGGCAGGCATTCAGGCTGATGCCGTTGGCAGGAATCACGCCGGGCCAGCGCACCAGGGTGGGCACGCGCATGCCGCCCTCCCAGCAGTCGCGCTTGATGCCGTCCATCATGCCGTAGCTTTGGAAGAAGGCGGGATTCTGCGCCCCCCGCTGGTGCTGCCCGTCCGAACCGCTTTCATTATGAGGTCCGTTGTCGGAGGTAAAGACGATCATCGTGTTGTCATCAATTCCCAAATCCTTGAGCGTTTGAATCAAATCCCCCATCACATCATCCACGCGCCTGATCATGGTGGCGTGGCGTTTCTCCGTCTGGTTGGGGGAGGCGTCATTGATTCCCTCATTGTCCGGATGGATGTAGGTATCCTTGGAGAAGGTTCCTTCCACCCCGGCCGCTGCCGCCCGCTGCGCCGTAGCCGTGTTGGAGGCTTCATACCCGTCCTCATTCCCGGCCACCCACTGCAAGCCTCCCTTGAGGCCCGGTTTGGGGGGATAGGCGCACGCGGGCACCGCCAGGGAACCGTGCGGAGCGGGGAAGGCCAGGTACAGGAAGAAGGGCTGGGTGGCCGATTTGGCATGGTGGTCCACGATCCACTGCTTGGCGCGCGCGCCGAACAGGTCCGTGTCATAAGCCGTATCCGGAACCTTGTTCGTCACATTGGCGAAGGCGGGGGAAGAGGCGCCGTCATTGTATTCGTAAATGTTCTTGGATTCCGTGATGTAGTGGTAGTGCCCCGTCAGGTGCTCCATAATCCCGTAAAAGTAATCGAATCCGCGTTCGTTGGGGCGGGCATACAAGCCGGACGGCCCCTGCCCGTAGCCGCCGATGCCCCATTTGCCGACAGCCGCCGTATGGTACCCGGCGCCTTTCAGCACCGTGGCCAGCGTGTGGGAGTTTTCTATGGGATAATCAAAGCTGTTGTTGCGGATAACGCGGGAATGGCCCTGGTGCACCCCCAGCAGCAGGGAGGCGCGGGCCGGAGCGCAAACGGGCGCGGCGCTGTAATGGCGCCGCAATTGCATCCCTTCCGTCGCCATGGAATTCAGCTGCGGCGTCTTGAAGCTGTTGCGCCGCGTCACCGTTCTTCCGTTCTTGTCCTGATGGTTCCAGTTTTCTTCCAGGTCGCCCCAGCCCATGTCATCCACCAGCACGAAGATGATATTGGGCCTGGCCCCGGAAACATGCCCCGGCATGGCCGGCTTTTCCGCCACATCCGTCTGAAGCGTCAGCAATTTGGCCGCCTCATCATAATTCCATGAAACCGCCCCTTTCGGCAGTTCCTTCACGGTGATGGAGGCGGTCGTTTCCGGCTTGAACTGCACGCCCAGCGTATGCCTGCCCGGCCACGCGGCAATGAGATCTTCAAAAGAGGAATCAAACAGGACAACGTATTCCCGCGCCTGCAGGGAGGGGCTCTCCGGCTGTACGGCTGACTTTTGCGGCACGCCGTCCAGCACGGATACATGGACGCGCCCCAGCGTCAGGGAAGAGCTGGGCAGGGAAATGTCCCCCTCCACGGAAAGAGCGCCTCCGGGCGCATAAGTGATCGTCCCCGGAAACGTGCCGCTGCCGCCCAGCGTGCAGCTCCCCTGCACCACCAGGTCCACCGCCGGAATCTCCCCGTCAAAATGGATGGAGGAGTTGTTCAGCGTAATCGTTACATTCCTGCCCACGTTCCGGATTTCCCCCGCCTTGACGTGCCGGTCCGTATAAGTCACCCGGGCGTCATCCAGAATCGTCTGTTTCAGCGTCCCCTTGTCACCGGTAATGCCGGATGAGCCGGAAAGCGTCACATTCCCGTCCACTCCAGTTTCCGCCAGGTCCAGCGTGGAATTTTCCAGCGCAAATTCCGTGTTCGCGCCGATGTTCCATTGGCCGGACGCCTTGGCAGAGGTTCCGGAAAAAGTCACGGAGGCCTTCTCCTGCGTCACCAGGGAGCCCTGGTACAGGGACATGCCCTCCAGCCGCCCGGCGTCTTCCACCGTAATCGTATTGCTCATGCCCCGGTCCGCCAGGTCCAGCGTGGGCATTCCCTTCCCGGCATTCATTACAAAACCGATGAGGCCGGAAATATTATTCAGCAGCATTCCTTCTCCAATGCGCACGGCTCCCCCTCCCGTCACCGTCACGCGCCGCGGAGCATCATTTTCAGAAGTCAGGGAATACAATCCTCCGGAGGGAGCTCCATCGTCCTGCCCCACATAAAAACAGCGGCCTTCTGCCACATTCCACTCCTGGTCGGCGGCTACGCGCAGCTGCGCAATCCCGAAATCCGCATTATAACCGCCCGTGCTCGTGTTTTCCACGGTAATGCCGCCCGTCTCCACGCGCAGATATACGCCGGAAGAAGTATTCAACACGAAGAGCTGGACCTTTCCTCCCGGCTGATTGTTAACTCCCGCCACCCGGATTCCTTTCAAATACCGTCCTCCGGACCCCAACCCGCCTATATTGGTCATGCCAGCCGAGTCTGTCCCGTTCGTGACCATCCAATGCGTGTAGGCGGAGGCCGACGCGCCGGGAGCAGCCGCCGGCGCGCTTCCGTTCAGAGCCCAGTTTGACAAGTTCGACCAGGGAGACGCCGCCCCTTTCCAGACATATTCATCGGCGGCAGACCTGGCTGGCGCGAGAAATAATAAAGAAGGAACAAGAACAGATAAGAAACGGTACAGGAACATGGCAAGCTGGCGGAAAAGTGATTCAAGAGGCATCAGGCTAAAGAACAAACTGCCTGAGGAATCATGTTGATTACTGATATTAAATATTAAAAAGTGTTAGATTCTGCTAACTGAAAATAAAAAAGCCGCCAATTTCAAAAAACGGACGGCTTGATCAAATGTTTCAGGAGCATGGACTTAAAGTCTGCGGCGGCGCATCATCAGCGCAGCCAGCCCCAGAAGACCCAGGGAGGCCGTGGCAGGTTCGGGAACCACCAAATCACCGTTAATCTGAATTCCCGAAAGCCCGGCAAAGCAGCCCTTGTTATAAGCGCTGTTATTGGAAGCCGTGATGGTGATGGTCAGGGATTCCCCGGCTTTCAGCAGAAAATCATCGTACGTGTGGCTTCCCGTATGAATGCCGGTCCATGCGCCGGTGGAACCATTGGCGGCGGTGGAACCGTTATAGGTCAGCGTCTGGTCCGGCTGCCCGTCAATGGAGAGAGTCATATCGACAGGTTTGTTGAAATTGCCTTCATATCCGCCCACATAACCATTATTGGCTATACCGCCACCGCCATTCTGGGCAGCCCCCGCACCCGTGAACCCGACCATGGACAAGTCAATGGAAGATATCAGCATGTCGTGGGAACCGGTATTGGTGAATGTGAAGGAAACGCTCCATGTATTGTTTCCGGCGCCTCCCACATTGGCATTGGGAGAAAACACGGAGGCCGGAATGGAACCTGAGGCCAGGAGGTCATTGCCCGAGGTGCTCTTGCTGAAATCGTCAGAACTGATCGAGGTGGAGGAAGTGAGCCCTACATCGGATGTCGTGTTCACCGTGACGGTATCCAGGGAAGTGCCGGTCCGGTTAAAAGTAGTGGAACACAACACCGCAGCCTGGGAAACTGCTGTTCCAAAAGTCAGGGAGGCAATGATTATCAATGATTTCTTCATAACTAGGAGAGGTTGGATGAAAGCAACCTTTATCCCTTAGCGGATTGCCAATCCGAAGTCAACAATAAATGATAAAAACAAGATGTTTAGGAAGATAAACGCCCAGGGGCGTTTTCTGATGAGAGTTTCTTTTTTGGGAATTTTAAATCGTTGTAAAATTCCTAATGCCAGATTTTTATGCATAAAAATGGCACATCGGATTTCTTTTTCGGATTGGCAATCCGTTCCGTATTTTTTTCTCTTTCACTAACGGCTTGCCAGAAGAGAGGAGAACAGTTAAGTTCCCCGAACGGACAGCCTGTCCATGAGATGGCTGGACCTTTTTCCAACATGAACGGTTACTGCTACTTCATTCTGGGGATATTGATCCTGGCGGCCGGTTATTTCACCTACGGGCGGGTGCTGGAAAAGATTTTCCGGCCGGACGCCTCGCGGCAGACTCCCGCCGTGGCCTGCACGGACGGCGTGGATTACGTGGTGATGCCGCGCTGGCGCGTGTTCCTGATTCAGTTGCTGAACATTGCGGGGCTGGGCCCTATCTTCGGCGCCGTCATGGGCGTGCTGTACGGGCCGGCCGCGCTCCTGTGGATCGTCATCGGCTGCATCTTCGGCGGAATGGTGCACGATTACTTTTCCGGCATGATTTCCCTGCGCCACAAGGGGGAAAACCTGCCGGAAATCCTGGGCCGCTACCTGGGCAGCCAGGCCCAGTGGATCAGCCGCGCCGTCTGCATCGTGTTCAGCGTGCTGGTGGGCGTCGTCTTCGCCGTGGGCCCCGCCGCCATCCTGGCCCCCATGACTGGCTGGAGCGTTTCTGCATGGGTGTGGATCATCTTCGGCTACTACTTTCTGGCGACCATCCTTCCCATCCAAGCCATCATGGGAAAGGTGTATCCCCTTTTCTCCGTCGCCCTGATCATCATGGTCGTGGGCATTCTGGGCGTGATGCTCCTGGCTCCCTTTGCGGAATTCATGCCGTACTGGATGCACATTCCTTCTATGGAAGTGCTCCCGGACCTGGACTTCTTCCATAACCGCCACCCGGCGGATTTCCCGCTCTTCCCCGTGATGTTCATCACCATCGCCTGCGGAGCGGTGAGCGGCTTCCACGCCACGCAGTCCCCGCTGATGGCGCGCTGCCTGAAAACGGAGCAGGAAGGACTGCCCGTCTTCGGCGGAGCCATGATTACGGAAGGAATCATCGCCTTCATATGGGCGGCCGCCGCGCTGACCTTCTACGGCACCCCGGAAGCCCTGGGAGCGGCTACCGCCAACGGAAAGGCCCCGGCGCTGGCCATCCAGATGATTTCCGAATCCTGGATGGGCCACGTCGGCTCCATCCTGGTCATGGTCGGCGTGGTCATCCTCCCCATCAGCACGGGGGACGGCGCCCTGCGGGTCACGCGCCTGATGATTGCGGATTGCTTCAAGCTGAACCAGGAGCAACTGAGCCGCCGCCTGATGATCGCCATCCCCCTCTTTGCCGCAGCCATTGCCGTAAGCAGCATGGACTACGCCATCATCTGGCAGTACTTCGGCTGGGCCAACCAGCTCCTGGCCGCCGCCACCCTCTGGGCCGTCTCCATTTACCTGCGCAGCAAAAACCGCTGCTGCTGGACGGCCGCCGTTCCCGCCGCCTTCCTGAGCCTGGTGGTGCTCCAGTACCTGTTCTCCAGCCCGGAAATGTGCGGGTTCAGTTATGAAGCTTCCCTGGTCTGCAGCGTCCTGCTCGTGGCCGTCATCGGCGTGCTGTGCCTGTTCCGCGGCTCCGGACTGGAAAAAGCGGAGGAGCCCAACCTGTAATTTCATGAACCCCAGCCCCCATACGCCCGGAAACGCCGGCAAGGTTCCATGGGGAGCCTTCTGGCGACTCGTGCTGATCCAGGCGCAGAATTCCTTTAATGAAAAGGGGGCGCAATTCCTGCTCATTCCCCTGGGCGTCTGGCTGTACGGCACGCAGGGAGACCTGGAATACCCGCTTGGGGCCATCATCGTGCTGCCCTTCATCCTGTTTTCCCCGTTCGTCGGCTGGCTCTCGGACCGTTTCTGCAAGGCGCGCATCATCCAGTCCATGGCGCTGCTCCAGATCTGCGTGCTGGCGGGCATGTACTGGAGCCTGCGTACCCATAACCTGGACGGGGCCATCCTGTGGTTCTGCGTCTTTGCCGTGCAGGCCACCATCTTCAGCCCGTCCAAGAAGGGCATCGTCAAGGACATCGTGGGCACCTCCCGCATGGGGTTCGCCAGCGGCATTGTGGAAATGGCTTCCATCCTCAGCCTGCTCATCGGCCAGATCGGCGTTTTCGTCTGGTTCCGCTACCTGCTGGAGCCTTCCACGGATACCGTCTGGCACCACTGGCTGGGGGAAGGCTTCTTCCAGTGGTTTGACGCCTGGCTGAAACCCTCCGGCCTCAACGACGGCTGGTATGCCGCCTCCTTCCCCTGCCTGGTGTTCCTGCTGATGGCCGTTCCCGTGGCGATTTCCAGCTTCTACCTGCCCCGGTACGCTCCGGAGGGTTTCCGGCCCTTCTCCTGGTCCCTGTTTTACGAACACTTCCACCAACTGGGCAAGCTGTGGAAAAACCGCAACCTGCGCGTCAGCGAGATGGGCATCGGCTACTTCTGGTTCTTCGGCGGCACGATCATGCTGATGACCATCCAGATGGCCAAGGAAATCTCCGGCGGCAGCGACGATTTCAGCTCCGTGGGAGCCGTGCTGATGGCCTGGATGAGCGGAGGAACCGTGCTGGGGGGCATCCTGGCCTCCCTGATCTGCCGCCGCCACATCCGGATGAACGTCTCCGTGGCGGGAGGCGCGCTGATGGCGCTGAGCTGCGTGGCCCTCTCTACGGTCTCCATGACTTCCACGGTCTTTTATGCTCTGCTGATGGCGGCGGGCATCTCCGCCGCACTGTTCCTGGTGCCGCTGAACGCCTTCTTCCAGGACCGGGCGGACAACGACAAGCGCGGGGACATGATTGCCGCCGGCAACCTGGTGGACTGCGTGCTGGGACTGATGGCCGTCGGATTCCAATACGCCATGATGCTGGTGATTCCCCCCTCCTGGCAATTCGTCGTCATGGGAATCCTGAGCCTCGGCATGGCGTGGGTGATCTTCCGTTTTTCCCGCGTGGCGCCGGGCGCAAGATAAAATGTACTGGCAATCAGGCAGTAATCTTTAAAAATCCTCCTTTTAAAGAAAAACCTTTCCCTCCTTCCGCGCACCCTGCGCCATTCTCCCGTCAGGGCGCGCGATTTACTTGCAAACCCGCTTTTATTCAGGCAACATAGGGGGGAAAACAAGAAGCTATGAAAAAGTATCTTACCCTTCTGTTGTGTTCCCTGTGCGCCCTGGCGGGCTTCACCGCCTCTGCGGCATCCACTGCTGGCCTCAAGGACGTCAATATCGTCATCTCCACCACCAAGGGGGACATTGAACTGGCCCTTTACCCCTCCAAGGCGCCCGTCACCGTAGCCAATTTCCTGAACCTCATCAACAGGGGCTACTACAAGGGAATCTCCTTCCACCGCGTGATTCCGGACTTCATGATCCAGGGCGGCGACCCCACCGGCACGGGCATGGGAGGCCCCGGCTACAGCTTTGAAGACGAGTTTTCCCCGGACCTCAAGCATGATGGCCCCGGCGTGCTTTCCATGGCGAACGCGGGACCCGGCACCAACGGCTCCCAATTCTTCATCACCCACGTTGCCACGCCTCATCTGGACGGCCGCCATACGGTTTTCGGGAAGGTGCTGAAAGGCCAGGCCATCGTCAACTCCATCGTCCGGGGAGACAAGATCAAGGACATCCGCATTCTGGACAAGAACGCCGCGGCCGCCGTGCTGAAGGCGGAAGCCGCCCGCGTGGCCCAGTGGAACAAGGCGCTGGACGCCGCCAAATAAACCGGGAGCAATCAACGGCATGAATATTCTCAGGCGGTTCATCAACCAGGTCTTCACTCCGCAGAAAGTGGAGGCCACGCCGGAGAACGTCGCCAAATGGGAAAAAAAAGCGCCCGGATGGACCATCCGCTGCAACCGCTGCGGCCTGGAGGAACCCTTCGGGAAATACGGCATCCTTTACAAATCGGCAGGCAGGAAAAGGAACTTTGCCCGCTGTCCCCGCTGCCGCAAATGGTCGTGGCTCGTCATTTCCGGAAAAACGGCATGAAACAACCCCGTATTCATCATCAAGCGACTCTAAAAATCCATCCACCAACCATTCATTTTTATGAAAACACTCATTAAAAACGCACGCATCATCTCCCCCGGCATTGACCTGCCCGGGGCTGCCGTGGAAATCGAAGGCAAGACCATCACCGCCGTCTATCCCGCCGGGAGCGAACTCCCCGCCGCAGACAAGGTGGTGGATGCGGAAGGCCGCATGCTCCTTCCCGGTTTCATTGACATCCACAGCCACGGCGCCGGCGGCTGCGACACCTGCGACGCCAAGCTGGAAAGCCTCCGCACCATTGCGGAATGCAAGATGAAGGAAGGCGTCACCTCCTGGCTGCCGACCACCCTCACCCTGTCTCCCAAGGTGCTGGAAGACGTGTGCGCCTCTGTGGCGGAATACATGAAGAACCAGGAATTCGCCAAGACGCCCGGCATCCATCTGGAAGGGCCGTTCATCAATCCCAAGTGCTGCGGCGCGCAGAATCCCGCCTTTGTCCGCCAGCCGGACTATGATGAAGTAGCCAACCTGAACTCCATCGCCAAGGTTCTGCTGGTCTCCCTGGCGCCGGAAATGCCCGGAGCCGTGGAATTCATTGAAAAAGCCACGGCCAGCGGCATCCGTTGCTCCGCCGGGCACAGCGCGGCCACCCATGCGGACTTCAACAAGGCGAAATCCGCGGGCCTGGTGCACCTGACCCACTACTGCAACCAGATGTCCCCCCTGCACCACCGTGAAATCGGCCTGGTGGGCTCCGGCCTGCTGGACAGGGAAATCAAGATTGAAATCATCTGCGACACCATCCACCTCTGCGCGGACATGCTCAAGACCGTGTTCAAGAACAAGGAAACGGACCAGATGATGATGATTACGGATTCCCTGGCCTGCTCCTGGATGCCGGACGGCCCCGGAGACCTGGGCGGCCTACCCATCATCGTGAAGGACGGCGTGGCGCGCCTGCAGGAATCCGGCGCGCTGGCCGGCAGCACCCTCAAATACGCCCACGGCCTGAAAAACGTGCACCGCCTGACCGGCAAGCCCCTCAGCGACCTGGTGAAATCCACCTCCTGGAACCAGGCGCAGTCCCTGGGCCTGGAAGGCCTGGGCAAAATCGCCCCCGGCTTCACGGCAGACATGGTTCTGCTGGACGATGACTTCAACACCTGCAAGGTGTTCATCGACGGCGTGGAAAAATACAGCGCGTAACCGCGCACCCGCGCGCCGGACGGGACGGAAACCCTTCCGGCGCGCCATCCCCCTCTTACCGTATTCCAACGTTCAACATTCACCTCCATGGCTATTACCATTGAAATGCCCCGCCTGTCCGACTCCATGCACGAAGGAATCGTCCTGAGATGGGTCAAAAAGATAGGAGACTTCGTAGAAGTCGGCGACCATCTGGCCGACATCGAGACGGACAAGGCCCACGTGGAACTCCAGGCATGCGAGGACGGAACCCTGATGGAAATCCTGGTGCCGGAAGGCGGTTCCGCCGCGGTGGGCGCTCCCATTGCGCTGCTTCAGTCGGAATTCGGCGCCGCCTCCTGCGACTGCCCTCCGTGCCCGCCCGTCAAATGCAGCCCGCTGGCCGCCAGGCTGGCCGCGGAAGCCGGGCTGAACGCCGGAACCCTGCGCGGCACCGGACCACGCGGCAAGATCATGGCCGCGGACGTGCGCGCCTCCATACGCCCCGCAGACGGCCCCGCCCGCCGGGTGCAGACCCCGCTGGCGCCCCGGGACACGCGCCACGCCACGCGCGTGGATAATTTCTACCTGTACTCCCTGGAGGCGAACATGGCCTACCTGGCCGCCATCAGCACGCCCATCGCCGTCCAGTGCGAAAAACTCATCGGCGGCCGCTACAGCCTCTTTGACTACGTGGTGCGCGCCGCGGTGAAAGCGTGCATCAGCGAGCCGGAATGGCTGGCGGGAGACTCCGCCGCAGAACTGCTCATGGTGCTGGACAAGGGGGAAAAATACGTCTTTATTGAAAACGCCTCCGGCAAGACGATTTACAACATCGCCATGGAACGGCTGGCCGCCCCCGCGGCAGGGCCGCCCCCCGCGGGCAGCATCACGCCCAACATCCTGCTCTGCGACAGCGGCGTGAACGTGGAAGCCCAGCGCACCGTGCTCCCGGAAATGCCCCACAGCATCATCAGCATCGGCGGCACCACGCCGAAAACGGGCATAGAAGCGGGACGCCCCGTGTCCAAGCTCATCCTGCCCGTCACCCTGTACGTGAACGCCAACATCCTGCCGGAATGCAAGGCGTCCAAAATTGCCGCCGAATTCAAGACGCTGCTGGAAAATCCGGTCCTGCTTCTCCTGTAGGGCTGCCGGCATCCTGCCCCCTTTTCCTTGAACGTTCCATTCCCTCCCCTTGTCTCATTAACCATGAAAAAAGCCGCCATCCTCGCCGCCCCCGGATTTGAAGAAATCGAACTCATGGCTCCGCTGGACATCCTGCGCCGCCTGAACTTTGACGTGCAGCTGGCCGGCGTGCAGTCTGACAAGGTGGTCAGCACCCATGACGTGACCGTCACCACGGACACCATGCTGGACAAGCTCCATGCGGACAAGCTGGACGCCCTGATCCTGCCCGGCGGCGCAGGCGCCTGGGTGCTCCGCGACACGCCGGAAGTCATCCACCTGGTCAAGAAGATGCATGCCGCGGGCAAGCTGGTGGCCGCCATCTGCGCCGCCCCTATCGTTCTGGCGAAAGCCGGTCTGGTCAAGGACAAGAACGTTACGGCCTACCCGGCCCAGGACGTCTACCGGGAACTCAATGAGGCGGGAGCCCACATCGTGAAGGATGAAAACGTGGTGCTGGACGGCAATATGCTCACCGCCAACGGTCCCGGAGCCGCCACGCTCTTCGGCTACTGCATCGGGGAATACCTGGGAGAAGACCTCCAGGTAGCCCAGCTCAAGGAGCAGATGTGCTACACGGGCCTGTAGGATTCCGGAAAGCATTCCGGCTCCTTCACGGTCTCATACCACACCAAAAAACCGAGGGAAGAAGGGTTTTCCCTCTCACCTCGCCAAGTGCCTTTTCAGGGTATAATAAGCCCCCCGGCGTCCTTTGCGGGATGACATCAGGCGGGCACGCAGGGAAGAAAAGAAATTGCCCTGGAGGGGATAGTCCAGCAGAAGGCGGCAGAACGCCTGGTCCCACCGGTCCAGCCGGGAGAGGGCTTTCTCCCCGCCCACCAGTTCCAGCCATTTTTTCCACCCGGACAGGAGGGTTTCCCGGTCTTCCGGCGACGCCTTGAAGAAGGCCCCTTCTTTCATGATGAAGTGCCTGCGGATGAATTCCATGTAGTAGTCCACCAGCCCGAAGACGGCGGGGGAATCCAGCAGGCCGTGCCGCTGCCAGAAACGGGCCACCCGGTCCATGCCCAGCAGGTCCATGCGGAAGTCGCCCAGCAGCAAGTCCCGTCCATACGTGGCGGAGCCGGGACGTTCCCTGCGGTAATGGTAAAAACGGTCCGACAGGGTCCGGAGCCGGGGTGCGAAGGGCAGCAGCATCAGCAGGAAGGCCAGGTCCTCCCCTTCCTTCAAGCCCACCACAAAACGGAGGGAATGTTCTTCCACCAGGCTTCTGCGGACCAGTTTGTTGTATACGGGACCCACGCACCGGCACCAGGCGGAACCGCGGCGGAATTGCTCCACCCGTTCCTCCGGATAAAATTCATCATCCGGGGACCAGCCGCCCTCATGGACGACCACACCGTCTTTTTCCACGAATTCCCGGCAACCGCACACCACGACGTCCGCATCATTCTTTTCAGCGGCGCCAAGCAGGCGCGAGAACATCCTCCGGTCCACCCGGTCATCCGGGTCCACAAAGCCCACGTATTTTCCCTCCGCGGCATCCAGCCCGGCATTCCGGGCCGCGGACACTCCGGCGTTGGACTGGCTGATAACCCGGAGGCGATTGTCTTTTTCCCGCCACCTGTACAGAAGCTCCAGCGTCCCGTCCGTGGAGCCGTCATCCACGCAGATGATTTCCATGGGACCCAGCGTCTGCTCCGCCAGGCCGGACATGCATTCGTCCACGTAGGGCGCTACGTTGTAACAGGGGACAATGACGGAAACGGCGGTCTTCATGATAATCCGGATAACAGGAGCTTAAGACGGTGGTACCGCCCTTTTCTTCCGCTGCATGCCGACATCAGGGTACTGTGAAGACGCGCGCAGGGACCGAGCTTTACCGGTTCCGCACCCAGCAGGCGGCAGAACGCGCGGTCCCACTTGTTCAGTCCTGCAAAGCCGGGACCGATTTCCACGCCTTTCAACCATTTGCGGTAACGCGCCGCCAGTCCCCTGCGTTCCTCTTCATCCAGCCGCCGGAAGATTTCCTCTGCGGAGGTGACGTGAGCCAGCAGATAACGCTTCATGATATGGGCCAGCCAGCCCTGCCTGACGGCAGATTCCAGCCAGCCGATTTTTTCCCAGTAGGCCGTCACATATTCCAGACGGTCCATGTTCATGGAGTAAAACCATCCGTCCCGGTCCCAGACGTCGGAAAGGGATCCGGCCCTTTTCCTGCGGTAAAAGTACAGTTGATCCGGAATGACTGCGAGCCGTGACGCGTGGGGAAGCGCCGTCAGCCAGAAAATGTCATCTTCCCCGCCGCGGAACCCTGGTTTCATGCGCAGGCCGTTTTCTTCAAAAAAGGAACGCCTGTACACCTTGTTCCATACCACCACGTCCATCCGGAGCCATACGGACTCACCGCTGAAACAGGATTTTTTGGCATCAGGTTCAAATCCGGGTTCCGGCGCGTGCCCGGCGTCTTCCATCACCGTGCCGTCTTCTTCGGAAAAGGAGGTATATCCGCAAGCCGCCACCTCCGCACCATGCCGCTGCGCGGTTTCCACCAGCCGGGCATACATGGAGGTATCCACGTAATCATCCGGATCCACAAAGCCGATGTATTCACCCGCCGCCGCATCCAGCCCCGCATTGCGCGCGGAAAAGGCGCCCCCGTTTTCCTGGTGAATCACCCGGATGCGGGCGTCCTTTTCAGCCCATCCGCGCAGTACGGCCGGCGTATCGTCCGTGGAGCCGTCGTTGACACAGATGATTTCCAGGTCTTCCCAGGTCTGCCGGACCAGGCTTTCCAGGCATTCATCCAGATAAGGAGCAACGTTGTAGCAGGGTAAAATAATGGAAACAGTACCATCCATAGAGAAATCGGGAGTATCATTCAGTTTTTCATGGGAAAAACCAGCGGAAACCATGATTCATGATGCCCGCGCCTTTTCCCGCAACGGCTACCTTACTTCAACACAGGCGTTCCCGCAAGCCCCAACGATGCGCAGAATGTTAAGAACCAGTCCGCCGGGAAGCTATTTCCCACCGCCGCAAGAGGAAAGCTTCCCTTTAAGCCTGTAGTAACGTCCCCGCCGTCCGCGGCAGCGGGAGAGAAGCTTCCACCACGCACGGGACAGGAAGCCGGGATGTTCCGGCGGAGAAGCCAGCATCCGGCATAGCTCAAAGTCCCATTTGCCGAGAGTCCGGAACGCTTCCGCTTCCCCCGCCAGGGCAAACCATTCCCGGCATTTGCCGCGCAGGCGCCCCCATTCCTCCTCACTCAACTGCGGCAGGGGCTGCCCCGGATTCAGCAGCCGGACCAGAAGATAATGCCTCAGAGCCCGGAGTACCCAGCCGCGCTCCAGGCCGGATTCCAGCCAGCCGCATTTTTTCCAATACTCCGTAGCATGCAGCAGCCGTTCCGCCACCAGCAGGAGGGGACGTTCCTGCGCTTCCAGCATCTGGGAGACGGAGCCGTGCCTCTGGCGGCGGTACCAATACAAGCGGTCCGGTATCACAGCCAGGCACGTGGCATGGGCCAGCACCATCAGCCAGAGGACGTCGTCCTCCATGGATCTGAAAGAAGTTTCAAAACGGAGACCGTGCCGGTCCAGAAAATCTCTCCGGTACAGCTTGTTGCATGTCACCACGTCCATCCGCTCCCAGACGGAGTTCGTTCGCATCACGTCTGACTGCACCCCCTTGTCCACGCCCGGAGCCGGAGACCAGCTCAGTTCCTCCAGCACGGAGCCGTCTCCGTCGGAAAAGCTGGTGTAGCCGCAGGCTGTCACATCAGCGCCATGCCTGCGGGCTTCCTCCACCAGGCGGGCAAACATGGAAGGTTCCACATAGTCGTCCGGATCCACAAAACCCACGTATTCACCTCCGGCCATATCCATTCCGAGGTTCCGCGCCAACGCCTGCCCTCCGTTTTCACGGTGAATGACGCGGATGCGGTCCTCCTTTTCCGCCCATGCGTCCAAAAGAGCCGGGGTCACGTCCGTAGAACCGTCATTCACGCAGATGATTTCAATATTCCGCAAGCTCTGGTTCACCAGGCTGTCCAGGCAGGCCTCCACATACGGGGCCACATTGTAACACGGAACAATAATGGAAACGGACATGGTGCATCAGCTATGGGTTTTACCTCCGCAGGAAGCCAGAAGCAGACGGAGAGCGTAATAGCGACCGCGGCGCCCTTTGCGGAGGGAAAGGCGTTTCCACAAGATGCGGGACAGCAAGCCGGGACGTTCCGCAGGTCGTTCCAGCAGGCGGCAAAAAGCTGTTTCCCATTTGTCAAGACCCTGCAACCGCTCCGTGCCTTCTACCAGGGAGAACCATTCCCGGAACTGGCCGTGCAGCTGCGCCCATTCCCCCGCAGTCAGACGTGGGAGCGGCTTGTGCGCAGGCACCAGATGGACAAGCAGGTAGTACCAGAGGGCATGCAGAACCCAGCCGCGCTCCAGGCCGGATTCCAGCCAGCCGCATTTTTTCCAGTAAGCGGTGGCATGGAGAAGACGGTCCGCAACGAGGGGCAACGGGCACCCCTTCTCCTCCCATGCCAGGGAGATGGCGCCCTTCCTCTGGCGGCGGTACCAGTATAATTGATCCGGAATCACAGCCAGCCGGGTAGCGTGGGCCAGCACCATCAGCCAGAAGGCATCGTCCTCCCCCTGCCGGAAGCGGGGCTCAAAGCGGAGGCCGTTCCTTTCCAGGAATTCCCTCTTGTAAAGCTTGTTCCATGCCACGGCGGCCATCCTTCTCCATACGGCATTTTCCTGAAAAACGCATGCCTGTACATTCTCTTCCACTCCTTCTTCCGGTGACAGGCTCCATTTTTCCAGTATGGAACCGTCACGGTCGGAAAAACCGGTATAGCCGCAGGCCGTCACATCCGCATCACTCCTGCGGGCTTTTTCCAGCAGGCGGCCATACATGGAGTGTTCCACGTAATCATCCGGGTCCACAAAGCCGATATATTCCCCGCCAGCCAGGGCCATGCCGGTATTGCGCGCCGCAGAAAGGCCGCCGTTTTCCCGGTCCACCACCCGGATGCGGCCATCCCTTTCAGCCCATGCGCGCAGGATGGCTGGGGTATCGTCCCCGGAACCGTCATTCACGCTAATGATCTCAAGGTCCCCCAGCGTCTGGAGAGTTAGGCTTTCCATGCATTTATCCAGATAAGGAGCTACATTATAACAGGGGACGATGATGGAAACAGCCGCGCTCATACCAAGAAAACCCTATGTAAACGGATTTCAAATCCGTCATGGATTAATATGGAATGATTCCCGTACCGTTTGGAGCGCCGTAAACGCTTGCGGCTTCCGGAAGCCAAACCGGGAGGCAGCGAACTCTCTTTCCTGAAAGCCAGTGCGTCCTGACGGAATGCATGCATTTCAACGGCTGAGAGGCTTGCCGCGGTCCAGGTTTCCGTTGCGTAATTCCGGAAGGCTTTTTCCGGGGGAAAACGGTTTCCCCTCGAGGAAGGGCCACGCAACGTAAGCTCCTTGGTATGAAAATCGGCCCTTGACCCCGGATTTGAAATTCGTATGATGCCCAAACAAAATATGAGCGTTTTCACCGCCGGGAATGTCCCATGCAGAGAATAACGGAACGCCGGAACAGGGATGCCCGTTTTCCCTGTTTCAACAGCTCTTCCGGTATTCATCTCCGCCATGAAAAACAAGACCTTTCTCCCAACTACCTTTATACCGGAATTCCCGGCAGGCACCGGAAACGCTTTCAGCTTTTCCCATTCTTCTTCATGACCTGTTGAATTCCTTTTATGCCGACTATCTCTCCCTTATCCGGCATGGCGGAACCTCCCGTTTCCGTCATGTTCGCCGTCACTTCCTCCTGGCTCATCCCGCTGGCCGTGGCGATACGCTCCCTTTGCGTGCATTCCGATCCGCGGCGGAATTATGAACTCCATATCGTTCATCATGGATTGGAGGAAGAGCAGATGAAGGAACTGGGAAAAGCCGTTTCCAGCTATCCCCGCGTCTCGCTGGGGTTTTGCAGGCTTCCGGAGAGGCTGCTTCGCATTCTGCAGCACAGGGATTGCGGACGGTTCTCCCCCCTCACATATGGACGCCTGCTGGCCGCCGCCCTGTTCCCCCGGCACGACAGGGTGGTTTACCTGGACGTGGACGTGCTGCTGAATGGAGACGTGGCCGAACTTTACGATGCGGACCTGCACGGCGCGCCGATAGGCGCCGTCCGGGACTGCGCCGTCCTGCAAAGCATCAGTACGGGCCGCCTTCCCGACCATCTGGAATACATCAGCGGCATGGGGGTAACGAATCCGCGCCTGTACTGCAATACCGGGGTCATGGTCATGGACCTGGTCCAGATGAGGGAGCAGGAAACGGAAGACAGGCTGCTGAGGCTGCTTGAGGCCCATCCGGATTCCTTTCCGTACGTGGACCAGGACATTATCAACATTGTCTTTCACGGCCGCATTGCTCCGCTGCCCCTCCGCTGGAATTACCACTTCCAGTTTGAGCTGCACCATGCGGGAATGGCGGACCTCATCTCCGGCACCGAGTTTGAAGAAGCTCCGGCCCTGTTTGAAAGCCGTTCCTGGAAGCTTTTCCACCTGGTGGGTGATTACAAGCCGTGGCTGCCGCCGGATATGGAAAAAATCTACCACCGCCTGTATCTCGCCCTCTGGTGGCCCCTTGCCCGGCAAACTCCGGCTTTCCGCAGGGAGCTGCGCGCCCTGTACCGGCAATTCACGCGCGCCTTCCGTTCCCGGCTGCGCCACCACCAATGGAGCCTCCCCGTCTCTCCGGGCCGGAATTTCCGGAAACGCCGGGAGAAAATCAAAACCCTTCAACGCCAACTGGCCGTGTTTGACGGCTCATGGCCCTGATTCCATCCCATCCTTTAACATCATGCCCTCCTCCCTTTCCGCCGCACCGCCCACAGCCTTCCATGCTGCCGCTGCGCCTCCTGCCATAGACGTCATGTTTGCCGTCACCTCCGCCTGGACCGTGTGCCTGGCCGTCACCCTGCATTCCCTGGCACGCCATTCCAACCCGGAACGGAACTACAGGCTGTGGGTGGTCCATGACGGGCTGGAAGAAGAAAACATGCAGGAACTGGACAAGGCCGTTTCCGGTTATCCGAACGCAGCCCTTCAGTTCATGACCATTCCCGGCAAGCTGGAACAGATGCTGCGCCGGAGGGACGTGAAACGCTTTTCCGCCCTGGCCTACGCGCGCCTGCTGGCACCCAGCCTGTTCCCCCGGCATTCCCGGATTGTCTATCTGGATGCGGATACGGTCCTGTATGCGGACGTAGCGGAGCTTTACGATACGGACCTCTGCGGGGCGGCCGTGGGCGCCGTACGGGATACGGCGGTGCTGAGCAGCCTGGTAGCGGGGTATCCGCGGCGCCAGCTCCGGAAACTTCAACCTTTGGGCCTGCACGATCCCTTCCACTATTTCAACTCCGGCGTGCTGGTCCTGGACCTGGACCGAATGAGGGAGGAGGATGCGGAAGTCCGCCTGCTCCACGTCATTGAAGAACACAATGAGCTCCTGGAACATCCGGACCAGGACGCGCTGAATATCGTCTTCCACCGGCAGATTTTTCCGCTGCCTGTTGAATGGAACTACCATTTCCAATTTGAACTGGGGAAAAACGGACTGGAAGAGTCCTGCGCAGGCACGGAATTCGCCGGGGTTTCCAACATCCACGCCACCTGCTCCTGGAAGCTTTTCCACATGATCGGCTCCAAAAAGCCCTGGCTGTTCCCGGAAAAATCAGAGGAATACATCGTGTCTGCGGCCGTCTGGTGGAAGCCGGCCATGGAAACGGCCTCCCTTCGGCCCCATCTGTCCCAATTGCTGGAGGAATTCACGCAATGGACGCGACGGCAATTGCGCCACAATCAATGGCACCTGCCGTTCTCCTTCGGGAACGGCTTCCGGAAACGCAAGGCCAGAATCAACCTGCTGAAACGCCTGCTGCGCGTCTTTGAAGGCGTATAGCCCCGCCGGCGGCAACAGGCGTTCGAGAAGAGCCGCAGTCTCCAATCACTCCGGCAGTTTGATGATTTCCCCCGTTTTAGGTTCCCGGTCTTTCAGAACCGGATTCAGGCGGATAATTTCCCCGGCGCGCTTTCCGTCCTTCAACCGGCTTTCAGCGATGGACGCCCGGGTTTCCCCGGCCTTCACCTGGTAATCCCGAGCTCCTTCTGCCGGGCACGCCTGTACGTACGCCACTTTTCCCACATCCACCACCTGGTCCCGGCCATTCAGGCGGAATACCAGCGTTTTCCGCTTTTCCTGCGGACGGCCGTAATCCGTGTACACTTCCGCGTACAGGGTAACGGGAGCCAGCATTTTCTGCGACCGGGTGCCGTAATAATGCGTCTGGACCAGATAGGGACCGGGAAGAGCCTTGCGCACCAGGTATTCTTCCGGCCCGTAGCCCTGCGTCACGTCACGGGACAAATGGCCGCCATGAGTGGTCAGCCGATGGGAGTAATAGCATTTTTCTCCGGTGATGTCCGTGACCCAAAGGTCCATGTCAGACGCATCTGTGTCCCAGTTGATGACCACGCGCAAATCAGCCTCCACCGGCTGGAGAAAGGCAGGGTTCAGCCCCCCGGTATCCAGCTTCACTCCCGCCGCCCTGCTCCGGGAAACAAGCCGGTTCAGTTCCACCAGCACAATCTGCTCCACGCCGGTGAAGCGGCGGGGCATCGGGCGTTCCAGCACCTCCCGGTACATGTCGAACGCCTTTTGGGATTCCCCCAGTTCATCCAGCACCAGCGCCAGATCCCGGTAGGACTGGGGTTCTTCCGGAAACAGCGTTTTTACGGTTTCAAAAATGAACCTGGCTTGCCGGAGTTCTCCCATGTAACGCAGCTTGTAGCCCAGCATGCGCAGCAGGGAACGGTTTTCCAGTTCCAGCTCCGCCAGGTTGGACAGAATCTGGACAGCCAGCGCCTTGTCCCCCTTCCCGGCAAACCAGTCAGAGCAGTCCATGTAAAAACCGGGGCTGTCCCCATACTTTTCCTTGAGTTTCATATAGACCGCAAAAGGGCGGTCAGCCGCATCCAGAGCCGCCAGATACGGAGCCTTGGAGTCCCACGCCTTCACGTTCATGACGGGGGAAGAACCGGCATCCTGTTCCCGCGCCTTTAGTCCATTTAATGTTTCTCCCCCTCCCAGGAACAGGGACCCTACCACCTCTTGATTTTCCGGAGCGGAATTCTCGTTCTCCAGCAGATCCGGGGAGGCGGAGTCCGGAGAACTCCCGGCTTCTGCACTAAAACTTCCGGACGCCCTGATGACAGCACCGGAATCTCCGGATATATTGTTACCTTGAACTATAACAGGCGCCGGAGCGGATTCCCCCGAATTTTCATCCTCCGGAGAGGATCCGGCCGGACGCTCCCAGAGAGAATCCACTTCCGCCAGCATGGCGCTCCTTCTTTCATCATAAGCGGCGGAGTAATAGGCAGTTTTTCTGCGGGCCACAGTCTCCGCACCCCTTCTTGCCGAAACATTTTCCGGAGCCTTTTCCAATATCCTGTTAAACAGGGAAAGGGCCTTATCGTAATCCCCAAGGTCATAAAAGCCGTAGGCCAGGCGGAGGCTTCCCGCTATGTCCGCAGGCTCCCTGTCCAGTTCTCTGTTCAAGTTTGCTCTTGCCTCAGCCAGCTCCCTGTCACGGGCAGCGTTTTCCCCAGAGGCTTTTTCAGCCTGTGCTTCTTTTTCCCGGAGGCGCCTTTCCATGACCGTGACGCCCTTCAAGGCCGTCCGGTTATTACGCTCATCCTTCAATACTTTCCGGTAGATTTCCAGCGCCTCCCGGTCATTGCCCCGGCACGTATGAATCAAGGCCTGTTTCAACCGGTCATCTTTCAAGACGCTTTCCATCTCTTCCGGATTGAAAAATTCCTTTGCGTACCATTTCTGCATTTCTTTCCAGGAAGCAAGGCACGCTTTCAAGCGGTTTAATCTTGCGGTCTCTTCAGCCATGTCCTCCTTCCGTTCGCGTTTCAGCATCCTCTTGTCATATTCCGCCCGCAATTCTGAAGCGGAAGCGGGAGGACGCACACCATATTTCAGGTATTGCTCCAGGGAGTCCAGCACCAGCAGAGAGGTACCGGGCGTCACGATTCCATATTCCATTCCCAGGTTCCCCACAGCTTCATCCCTAACGGCAGAGGGTGGACGGCAGAGAAGTTCCTGGAGCCTTGCCTGGGCATACAAGGCCCTCAGCATGGTTCCGGGCGTCCCCCCGGAGGCATCAGCCGCCACGGGAATTTCCACTCCGGCAACCTCCACCGTCCCGCGGTAGGAACCCGGCTCCAGTTCCGCCAGCAAAAGGACGGAATCCGATGGCATTCCAGGAATTTCATACCTTGAAAACGTCCTCCAGGGCATATTCCCCCTGTCAATAATGTAACGGATGGAAATTTCCCCCCTGACGAGGCGCTCCATCGCCTGCTCCGCCGTTTGACTGGCCAGGTCGATCACAGGAATGCCCATCCGGATGAACGTATTCGCATCCTTGCGCGGTGTCACCATCAGGGCGAAGGTTTTAGCGGAGCTAGTCCCCCGCTTTTCCGGCACGGGGCTGAAATTGATAAATCCATCACTGACAACCAGGCAGTCCGACGCCCCGGAACAAGCGCTCAGCTTTTCCCGAACAGCGCTCCAGTCACACGTGGCCCCGTCATAGTCCAGAGCCAGCAGTTCGCGGGCCAGCTCGTCCAGATTGTCCGGAGCGACCTCGAACGTTTTTGAAGGCATGATCCGGTCCCGGAAAACAGTCAGGTTGATGCGGGTTTGCCGCCCCTGCGTTCTGCCGCAAGCAAGATATCGTTTCAGAAAATCCAGGAATTTCCGGACATCCGCTCCTTTCATGGAACCGGAAGCGTCCCAAAGCAGCTCTATCGTGGGCGCGGCTTCCACGCCGCTCTTTCCGTCCGTCCGCTCAGGCCGGGGAATAATCACGGCGGCATAGTCCCTGCCGTCAAAGGACTCCACAAATACCTTCGCTCTCCCCGCATCTTTTCCCTGCGCACGCGGCAGGGAGATGAACAGGTCTTCCGTCAGGGACAGACCCTTCCATTCCTTTTCCGCCAGGAAGGCGCTGCACCAATCCTTGAATTCCACGTTGTCCAGCGGGGAGGAAACGACAACGGGCTTCCGGCCGGCGAACACTTCCACCCTCAGCTTGAGGGAATCCAGTTTCTCCTTGAAATTCATCGGAAGCTGCAGGGACGGCGCTCCTGCGGCATCCACGGGAAGAACCGTGGAATAGCGCAGCCGCACAGTGCGGGTTCCTCCCGCAGGAATGGGATATACGCGCGTCTTGAACATGTTGCCGCCGGACCATTCCACCAGTCCGGGATCAACCTGTTTGCGCACCTCTTCTTCAAACGCCACGCGCGCCTTTTGCCTGGGTACCGGCACGCCATCCACCATGCGGCCGTTGATGTCCAGCGCATACCCCTGTACGATGGCTCCAGCCGGGAGAGGGTACACCAATTCCCCTTCCATCACACGCGTGTTGGGGTTGTGAAAAACCAGCGTCACTTCCGTTTCCGCCAGGAAATCCATCACGCGAGACTTGATTTCCGCCCGGGAAATGGAAACGGGGCTCTCATCCGCGCGGCATTCCACTTTCATGGAAGGAGGAGGGAGAACAACGGAACGCAAGGAAGCCGTCTGGGCCAGAGAAACGCAGCAGGCAAGAATGCACAGGCAGAGAGAATATGTAAATTTCATCATTCTAGGGGGGGTGGGGAGAGATGGAAAAAGGCGGGCTTTCCCATCTCCCTCCCTTCCTACCACAAGGCACAGTCCAGGGCAAACTATTTGTTGTAAACGGCTCCCGCATGATTGCCCGCAAAAGGGCCAATCCCCCGGGAGGAAAGGAATCTGCCCTTCCCCGTTCAAAAGTGGAACCTGACGGCGGCAAACCAGGTCCATCCGCTGAAGCACCTGGCGCCTTCCGGCGCTCCGCTGGTCGTCGTATATTCCCCCCCTGCCATCAATTTCAGCATGTCCGGGTCTTCCGGGAAAAAATAATAATTCAGGCCGAAGTAAAAGGAGTTCATCGTGCTGACCCATTTGGGATAGGTGGTCACCGCGGGAACATAGCGGGCGTACATTTTCACGGCGTCCCGCCCATGGGAGAGCTGGTAGCGGAACACGCCTTCCAGATGCGGGGAAAACCTGTAGGAAGGCAATACCGCCAGGCCGTAAACATTCTCTCCCAGAGAGGTCCCCACCACGCGGAAGCCGGACATGAGTTCCGTCACCATGGAAAATTTCCCCCGGGACATGACCCAGTCCACCGCCGCCACATCCCGGGCGCCAAGCCCGGAGTAATAGGAATCCTCCGGCAGGGAGCGCCCCGCGTAATGGGTGAAGTTGTGGGCATACGTCAGCCAGACGCGGCTTTTCTCCCCCGGCAGAAAGCCGCGGGCGTCCAGATGGACGGAGGCCTTGGCAAAGGCATTGTCCGCCGTATTAAACCTGATTTCATGCGCCAGGCTGTCGCTGGTGTCGTTCAGGAAGACGGAAGCCTCCCACCCCACGGGCACGTCCTGCCGCGGGTTTTCCAGCACAACGCCCCAACTGGAGATGGTCCCGAGCTGGTTGACCAGGTCGGACCGTTCCAGGGTCTTGAGTTCACTGGCCGTCTCCCGGAATTCCGCCGTCATCTTGGAGGTGATTTTCCCGACGCGCGCAAAGAAGGAGGGATTGACCTTGTATTTCAGGTAGAGTTCAAAGATGCTCCAGTCCGTCTTCGTTCTTCTCCAGCGGCCATCCTCCACCTTGTACATGCCGTCCAGCTCCCCCATGTTGGTCAAACTGTGCAGCGTCAGGCGGTTTTTGAAGAAAACGGCTTCAAACCCTATCTGGAGCCTCCGCCATTCGTTTTCCCTGCCATGAGAGCCCTTGCGGAACCGGTTGGCTCCGGAAGGGGAGACCTGAGCCCCCTGGTACTGCCCCGTCAGCAGCAGCTTGAACTGGTTCAGGAACTCCGCGTCCTTGTTGTCATAGAGATAGGGCATCTTCTTCAGACGGGAGTACAAGCCATCCTCCGCCGGATGGGAAGGAGCCCTTACGGAGGCTCCGGGGCCCGCAGGCCCGGACGCCTGCCATGCCGAACCTTCCGCCCATACAGAGCCGTACCCCCCAGCCAGCGCGATCAGGAAAAAACAGCATACGCGGGCAAACATGTCTCATGAAAAGACATGTTCCGGACCGCTACGTGTTGAAGGTATGCCGGAGGATGCCACGCATGCGGCCCAATGCTCCGGACCGGGTTAATGCGGCGTGTGGGGCTCCAGCATCTGCTGGCGTTCCCGTTCCTTGTCCTTGGCCAAGCGGCGGGCCTCCTTGGTCAGGTACTGCTGCAAACGGAAGGCTTTCTGGCCCTTTTTCCGAACGACGTGCTCGGAAGTGCCGTCAGGCAAAATATTGCAGGCCTGCACGTTGTCCCTGAAACAGGCGTCCAGGATGGATTTGAGGCGGCGCGCCAGCTTCCCGTTGGTGACGGGCACCATGAGCTCCACCCTCTTGTCCAGATTGCGGGTCATCCAGTCCGCGCTGGCAATGAAGAGCTGGTGGTTGCCGCCGTGGTGGAAGAAGAAGATGCGCGCGTGCTCCAGATAGCGGTCCACAATGCTGACCACGCGGATCACCTTGCCGTTGGGCCGGGGGCCCGTTTTCAGGCAGCAGATGCCGCGCACGTTCAGTTCAATGTCCACCCCGGCGTCCGCGGCCCTGTACAGGGCGTCAATGATTTCCACATCCTGAAGGCTGTTCATCTTGGCGGAGATGCGGGCCGGTTCCCCCTGCCGTGCGCGCTCCGCCTCCCCTTCAATGAGTTCAATGAGGCGAGCCTTCATCAGCACCGGCGAGGGGTACAGCTTGCGGAAGCGCATGAGCTTGGTGCGTCCCGTTACGGAGTTGAAGAACTGGGAGGCATCCGCCCCCAATTGGTCGTCACAGGTGAGGTAGGAGATGTCCGTGTAAATCTTGGCGGTTGTTTCATTGTAGTTCCCCGTGCCGAAGTGGCAGTAACGCCGCAGCATGCCCTGCTCCCGGCGCACCACCAGGCATATCTTGGCATGGGTTTTCAGGCCCTTGACGCCGTAGACCACCTGCACGCCGGAACGCTGCAGTTCCTCCGCCTTTTCCAGGTTGCGGGCTTCGTCAAACCGGGCTTTCAGTTCCACCAGCGCCGTCACTTGCTTGCCGCTTTCCGCCGCCTTTTTCAAGGCGGCTACGATGCGGGAGTTTTTGGCGGTCCGGTACAGGACCTGCTTGATGGCGATGACGTCCGGGTCTTCCGCGGCTTCCTCCACCAGGCGCAGGACGGGTTCAAAGCTTTCATAGGGATGGTTGAGCAGGATGTCTCCGTTGGCGATGTTTTCAAAGATGCTGACGGCAGGGTCCACGGAGGGTGACGGCTGCGGGGACCATTGCTCCACTTTCAATTGGTCATTGCCGGGGGCAAAGGCCATTTCCATGAAGTCGGAAAGCATCAGGGGGCCCTTGAGGTCATACGTTTCCTCCTTCCCCGCGCCGACGATCTGCATGATCCTGTCATGCAGGGGGACGGGAGCGGAGGATTCTATTTCCAGCCTCACGCATTCGGAGAATTTGCGGGCCACCAGCACTTCCTCCATTTCATCCGCCAGGTCCAGGGCGTCCTCCTCCTGCACGGCAATGTCCCCATTGCGCGTGACGCGGAATACCGCGGCGGAGAGAACGGTTTCACCGGGGAAAACGGTGCCGATGCATTCCCGGACCAGGTCCTCCAGCATCACGTAGCGTTCCGTTTCCGCGGAAGGGACGGGCACGCGCCGCGGCAGGCCGTCCGGCAGGGCCACCACGCTGGCGCGGACCTCCCCGGTTTCATTGTCCCGCAGTTCCACGCCCATCAGCAGCTTGAGGGACGGCAGCGCGGGAGCCTCCGGCGCATCCATGTCCAGCGGCGTCAGCAGCGGGAATATCTGGTTGTTGAAGTATTGCTCCAGCGTCAGCTTCTGGGAAGTGCTGAGGTCCTCCATGGCCAGCGGATTGATGCCGTTGATTTCCATCCACGGCAGGATTTCTTCATGAAACAGGCGGTACTGGTCCTCAATCATGCGGCCCACGCGGGTGCGGATGTCCTTGAGCTGGCGGGTTGGGGTCAGCCCGGAAATGTCCTTCACGCGGGAGCCGGAATGCCGCAGCATCTGGAGGCCGCCCACGCGCACCATGAAGAACTCGTCCAGGTTGGAGGCGGTAATAGCCAGGAACTTCAGGCGTTCCAGCAGGGGAAGGTCCGTTCTCACGGCCTGGTCCAGCACGCGCTGGTTGAATTCCAGCCAGGAGAGCTCTCTGTTGATGTATTCGTTAGACATGGAGAAAATAAGGGATGGAAGTTTCTTGAATCAGCCTACCGCTGGGGCACCAGCACGACGTCATAACCGAAGATGTCCGCAAACAGGTCGCCCTTCAGCCGCAGCGCCAGGTCTTCCACGGCGGTTTCACGCACGCCCTGGAGCTCCAGCTCCAGCATCCGGCCCCGGATGCGCGCCCGGACGCCGTTCACGCGCTGGGCATGGCCGCGTTCCAGGGCGTCCGCCACGCGCAGGATGGCAGCCATCTTGGCTACGCGCATGCGGTCCGTCAGCTCCAGCTCCCCGTACATGGGGTCGGAATTGGCGGGCACCTCATGCCGATGGTAGCGGGCCAACAGGGCGATCGTTTCCACGTCGTCCCGGGAAAGGCCGAAGATTTCACTGTTCAGGATGATGTACTGGGAATGGAGCTGGTGGTCCTGCTGGCTGATGAAAGACCCCACCTCATGCAGGATGGAGGCCACCTCCAGCAGCAGCCGGTCGTGCTCGGAAAGGCGGTGCAGGTCCTGGAGCTGGTCAAACATTTCCATGCACAGGCGCGCCACATGCTCGCGGTGCCCCTTGTCCGCCTTGTACCTGTCCGCCAGAATCCCGGCGAAGTGGAGCACCTCCGCCTCCAGGTCCCCCGGATGCTGTTCCGCCCGGATCAGGCTGCTTGAGAATTCCTCGTCATAGCCGCTTCCGGGGATGATCACGTCATTCAGGTTCAGGCTGCGGGCAATCATCTCCGTCATCAGCACGGCGGGCAGAAGGGAATCCACCCCGGCAAAGTCCGCCCCGTAAACGTTCATGCGCTGCTCCAGGGTGGTGCGGGACATCCGTTCCGCTTCCGCCACCAAGGCGGAACACGCCACCTTGCCTTCCGGCGTGGGGTCCAGGCGGTCACGGAGCTGCTGCATCTCCTGGCCGATGACGATGAGCCCAGCGAGGCCCTTGACGCCGCCGTAATCCAGGCAAATCTGGTCCACCTGCCCGCGCATGTGCTCCCGTAGCAGGGAAAGTTCCGCCACATCGTCCCCGTATTCTATTTCTCCGACGGCCTCGCCCGTGCGGTGCGTCCCCAGCCGGTAGCAGGAATAGCGCACGATGCGCCCCTTTTGGAACAGGAGCACGCGGGTATTGCCCGGCCCCGTATGGACCACGAGCACCTTTTTCTTGCTGAATCCCGGGTATTGCGCCAGCGTTTCCTGCACCTTCACGTAAATGAGGCGCGTCATCTTGCCGTCGTCAATCCGGCGTCCCCGCAGGCCGTGGGCCACGTGCATGCGGTTGACGAACACGTCCACATTGTCCGCCTCGGAAATGATGTTGGAGATCATGAGCCGGACGGAAAGCCTGCTGCCGGTTCCGTATTCCTTGAGAATTTCCAGATAGTCTCCGATGATTTGCACGCAACGGTCCATGGTATGCCGGGAAATGCGGTGGAAACGGAAGATGTCCCGCGCCATGGGCACGGGCTGCTGGAGGAAGTCCAGCAGGCGAATCCTGTCCTGAACCACCTCAGCCACCATCAGGCTCATGGAGCTCGGCCCCAGGTAGATCACCGCCTGCGTTGATAATTCCGAATCCTGAACCTGCTCGCCTTGAATCATTGCCATACCATGTATTGTTTCCCAGCCGTGGAGCAAGAATGGCGGCGTGACAAAAGCGCCATCCCCGCCCGTTCCAGCAAGGGGCAGAATAAGGAATTTGCCTTTTGACGGCAAGAGATAAGCGCGGCTCCTTTTCCGGTCCGGAGGAACGGCCCTGCAGGGCGGCTATTTCCCGTAGGCTCCCAGCAGGGGAACCAGGCGCGGGGCAAACCTTTTCATGCAGAAGAAGAGCCCCGCCAGCACGGCGAAGATGACCGGAACCAGGCAGAGCCACAGGACGTCCCAGGCCTCCCCCTTCCACGTAATCCAGCCGCTTTCACGCAGCAGGATGATGACGATGTAGTGCGTGCCGAAGATGAAGAAGCACGCCGGGGCCAGCCCCGCCACCCATCTGGCCGCGCGCGGAAACCATTCCGTGAACAGAATGGCCAGGGACATCAGCCCCAGCATTCCCAGCGCAATAAGCATGGAGTTGTGCTGGTCCCGGTGGCCCACCAGCCACCAAGTGAGCGCGAGCGTGGCAAGCAGGAACGGCACCGCATACCGTCGCACGGATTCCGTCAGGAACGGAAGGGAGTAACGGGATACGTACATCCCCACCAGGAAAAAGCCCAGGCTGTTGGCGATAGGATAGTCATGATCCGCCAGGTCCAGCGCAAAGTAGTTCAGGGAGAGCATGATGATTCCCACCCAGAGCATGTAGTTCCCCATGCGGTACAGGAGGGGCGCTACAGCGGTATAAATGATGATGTCGCGCAGAAACCACATGGGGGCGTCCACCGGGTGCCCGGCAATGCCCAGGCAGCGGCCGAACGCCGCGAGGGCGGACCAGAAGCCGCTGCCCGCCTCCCCCTTCAGCCATGCATACATGGGCTGGTAGGAGGCGTAGTATTCATGAAGGGGGGACCAGCCGATCAGAACGGCCGCCGCCAGCCCCCACACCAGGTACGGGCGGAGAAGAAACCAGCTCCGCTTCCACAGGAAAAAGCTCCCCCCGTCCAGCGGACCGAACGAACCGCGCCCCACAAAGTAACCCGCCGCCAGCAGGAAAAAGGGAGTGCGCGCCGCCAGAAATTCCGCCCATATCCACCGGTAGAGCTCCGCCGAATAGAAGGCCATGTGGTTTGCAATAATCAGGATGCAGGCAATCACACGGGCCACATCCACCCACACCATCCGGTGCGTGGCCGTCCTCTCCAGAATTACGGGAGCGGGAATCTGGGCGTCCGGCGGCGTCATTCCCTTGCGGGGCTGGAGTTACAAAGGGGCGATGCCGAGCTGCTCCGGCAACGCGATGCGGGGGCGCTCCGTCACAATCAGGGGAGCCCCGTCCGTCACGATGACCGTGTGTTCAAAGTGGGCGGATGGCTTGCCGTCCGCCGTGACGACCGTCCAGCCGTCATCCAGAATCTTGACGGAAGGCCTGCCGGCGTTCACCATCGGTTCGATAGCCAGCGCCATGCCCTTTTTCAGGCGCGGAAGCTTGTAATGGGGGCGGTAGTTGGGAACCTGGGGCTCTTCATGCAGATGGCGGCCTATGCCATGGCCTACAAAGTCCCTGACCACGGTGTACCCGCGGGGACGCACAAAGCCCTCCACAGCCGCGCAGACGTCCGCCAGCAGCGCGCCGGGCCTCACCAGTTCAATGGCACGGAACAGGGATTCCTCCGTCACGGCCAGCAGGCGCAGCTTTTCCGGGTCCACCATGCCCACGGGCACGGTCATGGCGTTGTCTCCATGCCAGCCGTCCACAATGGCACCCACGTCCAGGCTCACGATGTCCCCGTTCTGGATGCGGCGCGGACCGCCGCTGCCGTGCACCACTTCCTCATTGATGGAAATGCAGAGCTGGCCGGGGAACCCGCGGTACTGGTAGAAGGAGTTGCCTACCTTGTGCTTCTTGAAGATTTCACGCGCGATGTCGTCTATTTCCCGCGTGGTGCGGCCCGCCTGGACCTCGGCTCCGATCTCCATCAAGATTTCCGCCGTTACAGCTCCGGCCTTTTGCATTTTGGCAACCTCGCCGGGAGACTTGATGTGGATTCGTTCTGCCATGGAATTCGTCTTTCTATTGCCGGTATTCTTCCAGCTTGCGGGCCAGGTCGCGGGAAACCTCGGCAGGTTCCCGTTCCTCGGTTACCGTCATTTTAACCACCAGGCCGCGGGCTTCGTAGTACCTGGCTACGGGCAGCGTCATGGCTTCAAAGTCTTTCCAGCGGCGGGCGAAGGCCTCCATGTTGTCATCCTTGCGGGAGACCATTTTGCCTCCGCATTTGGAGCATTCCTCTTCCGATGTCTGCACCACATGGCCGCACGTGGAGCATTCCCGGCGGTGCATGATGCGCTGTTCAATGAGTTCCCGGGCTACGTCCATCCAGACGACCACGTCCACGGAGGTTCCGCGCTGGGTCAGGAAATGGTCCAGGGCTTCCGCCTGCGCAACCGTGCGGGGATAGCCGTCCAGCAGCCATGCGTCATTGTCCATTTCCGAAAGCCAGCCGCGCACCATGTCGTTGACGATCTCGTCCGGAACCAGCATGGCCTTGTCCATATAGCCCAGGGCTTTCCGTCCCAGCTCCGTGCAGGATTCCACTTCCCGCCGCAGCAGGGAGCCGGTGCTCAGGGAGTTCAGGTTGAAAGTATCAGCCAGAAACCGGCCCTGGGTTCCTTTGCCGGATGCGGGAGGCCCAACCAGGATGAAATGCTTGAGATCCTTCATGTCTTTACTTTCGGAAGAGGGAATGGCGTTCCTTACTGCATGGCATTGTAGGCGATGGCACCAGCCAGCACCAGCAGGGCGATGACGACCCACATGACGGTGACCGTGCGGCTGCCTGCGGCGGCTCCGGTACCCTGGATGTGACCGTATTTGCCCTTGAGCTTGCCTTTTTTCAGGAAGCCATCGTAGTTGCGGGAGAGAAGAGTGGTTTCCACCTGGCGCATCATGTCAAGCAGCACGCCGACCAGAATCAGAAGGCTGGTGCCCCCGAAGAATTGGGTGACCAGGTAGGGGATGCTGCCCCCGATGTTCAGCAGGGAAGGCAGGAAGTAGATGAGGGTCAGGAATGCGGAACCGGCAAAGGTCAGCCTCTGCATGGTCTGGTCCAGGAAAAGGGCGGTGGGAGGTCCGGGGCGGATGCCGGGGATGTAGCCGCCGTTGCGCTTCAGGTCTTCCGCGATCTGGGAGGGCTGGAACATGGTAGCCACCCAGAAGTAGGAGAAGAAGAAGATCATGAGGCCGGAAATGATGTAGTAGCCGGAGGAAGCGGGGTTCATCCAGTCATTCATCTTGGTGGCGATCCACTGCAGCGTGGTGTTGTAGTGGGCGATCTGGGAGAAGAGCACCTGCGGAAGGGACAGGATGGCCGTGGCGAAGATGACGGGCATCACGCCGGAGTAGTTGAGCTTGAGCGGCAGGTACTGAGTGGCGCCGTTGAACATTTTATTGCCCATGACCCGTTTGGCGTATTGCACGGGTATGCGCCGCTGGGCCTGCGTTACCGTGACGACGAGCGCCACCACGATAATCAGGAAGGCGATCAGGGCCACGAGCAGCATGGCGCCCATCGGGACAACCGCGCCGTCCTTGTACACCAGCGTTTTCCAGGCCAGGGTCACCGCGCCCGGAAGGGCATGGATAATGTTGACGGAAATAATGAGGGAGACGCCGTTGCCGACGCCGCGCTCCGTAATCTGGTCGCCTATCCACATCAGGAACATGGTGCCCGCCACCATGATGAGCACCGTCATCAGGGCAAACTGCATGCCTGGGTCAATGACGAGCTGGCAGTCCGGAGGGATGTTGAGGCCCACGGCTTTCAAACGGTCCGGATGTTCCAATGTACCGACCAGGAACCAGCCCTGCACAATGGCGATGACGATGGCAATGGCGCGCGTCCATTTGGTCATCTTCTGGCGGCCTCCCTCTTCCCGCACCATCTTGGCCCACTGGGGAACCACCGCGGAAAGGAGCTGGGTCATGATGGAAGCGGAGATGTAGGGCATGATGCCCAGCGCAAAAATGCCGCACTGCTGCAGGCCGCCGCCGGAAAAGATGGTCAGCACGGTAGCCAGGCCCGCGCCGGGGCCGCTGGCATTCGCGGAGGCTTCAATCACTTTCTGCAGCTCCATGACGTCAATGCCCGGCAGGGGTATCTGTACCCCCAGGCGGACGACGACGATCATCGCCAGTGTGAACAAAATCCGGTGCCTGAGCTCCGGTACTTTCATGGAGTTTGCAAATGCGGATATCATGGTCCTGTAATATAGAAGTTGTCGCGCAGCTTGGCTTGCATGTCACGGCGGCTTGTACCCGGGGCATCCATGGGGACCGCAACAGTAAACACAATGATGCGAACCGGGTCAAGCTGCATGACCCGGTTCGCCAAATGTGATTAGGCTTCGCTGAGCACGGTGACGGTGCCACCGGCCTGAGTCACCTTTTCGCGGGCGCTGGCGCTCACGAAGTCCACGACTACGTTCAGGCTTTTGGTCAGGGTGCCGTTGCCGAGAAGTTTCACGGCGTCACAGGGACCTTGAACGAGCTTGGCTGCACGCAGGGTGTTTTCATCAACCGTAGCGCCGGCTTCAAACACGCGTTCGAGCTGGGAGAGGTTGACGATGAGGATTTTGTCCTGGAAGCGGGTGTTGTTGAACCCCTTCTTGGGCAGACGGCGGTGAAGGGGCATCTGGCCGCCTTCAAATCCCGGGCGGATGGAGCCGCCGGAACGGGCCTTCTGGCCCTTGTTGCCTTTGCCGCAGGTCTTGCCGAGACCGGAGCTTTCCCCGTTGCCGAGGCGCTTCCTGCGGTGCTTGGCTCCCGGATTGGGCTTAATCGTATGAAGCTGTAACATGTTATTTACAATGGTTGGATTTCGTGGAGGCGGCGGCACGGGGCGACCGCCTCCTGGTCAGATTAGATGGCCTTTTCCTTCTTCTTGCCGCGGTCGGCAAGAACCTGGTCGCTCGTGCGCAGGGAAGCGAGAGCCTGCAGGGTAGCCTTCACCACGTTGGCATGGTTGGAGGAACCGAGGGATTTGGCAACGATGTCACGCACGCCGGCTGCTTCCAGCACGGCACGGATGGTGTTGCCGGCAATGAGGCCGGTACCGGGGGAGGCGGGCTTCAGGAGCACCTTGCCGCCGCCGAATTCGGAGTAGACTTCATGCGGAATCGTGCCGTTGGCGATGGAGACCGGGCGAAGCTGGCGCTTGGCGGCTTCCGTAGCCTTGCGGATGGCGTCTGCCACTTCATTGGCCTTGCCGAAGCCGAAGCCTACGCGGCCTTCCATGTCGCCGCTCACGACGAGGGCGGAGAAGGAGAAGCGGCGGCCGCCCTTGACGACCTTGGCGCAACGGTTGATGAACACAACCTTTTCAGCGAGCTGGGGGCCTTCTTCCACGGGAGCTTCAGCCTGGGGGCCACGGCGTCCGTCACGGCGGGGACCACGGGGTCCGCGGCCATTCTGGCCGTCACGGCGGGGTCCGCGGGGACCGCGGAAGTCGCGGCCGCCCTGTGCGGGTTGCTGCGCTTGAGCGGGAGCGGCGGCTTCCGTAGCAGGAGCAGTGTTTTCCGTTTCGTTATTCATTTAGGGAATCTTTCAATTAGAATTTCAAACCAGTTTCGCGGGCGGCATCGGCCAGGGCCTTCACCTTGCCGCAGAACTTGAAGCCACCGCGGTCGAAGACGACTTCAGTGACATTGGCGGCCTTCGCACGTTCACCAATCAGGTTGCCTACCTTGGTGGCAGAGGCGCGGTTGGCGAGCTTGGAAGGATCGGCGATGGAGGCATCGGCCGTGGAAGCGGAGCAGATGGTCTTGCCCACCGTGTCGTCGATGATCTGGGCATAGACGTGACGGTTGGAGAAATAGACAGCCAGGCGGGGGCGGGAAGCCGTTCCGGAGAGCTTTCTGCGGATGCGGCGGCGAACCTTGGCGCGGATGGCTTTGCGATTGATAGTACTCATCGTGTATAAATATGTTGTAATAGTTATTACCTGAATTACTTACCGACGCTCTTGCCTTCCTTGCGGCGGATAACTTCACCGGCGAAGCGCACGCCCTTGCCCTTGTAGGGTTCCGGGGGATAGTACGCACGGACTTCAGCGGCAAACTGGCCTACGACCTGCTTGTCGATGCCTTCGACCGTCACTTTCGTGTTTTCGGTCACGGTCACCTTGAGGCCTTCGGGAATTACCTGGTTGATCGGATGGGACTTGCCCAGGTTCAGGTCCAGGATGTTGCCCTTCACGGCGGCGCGGAAACCGACGCCGACGATTTCAAGGTTTTTGACGAAGCCTTCGGAAACGCCGATGACCATGTTGTTCAACAGGGAACGGTTCGTGCCGTGCAGGGCGCGAAGCTGGCGGCTTTCGCCAGCGCGGTCAACGGAAAGCTGATTGCCTTCAACGGAGGCGGTGATGCCTTCCGGAAGCGTCCAGGAAAGCTTGCCTTTGGGGCCTTCCACCTGAACGGAAGAGCCGTTAACCTTTACCGTTACCTTGTCCGGCAATGTGATGGATTTTTTACCAACTCGGGACATATGTTTAGGAAATGTTAATGGTTACCATACAAGGGCGAGAAGTTCGCCGCCGATGCTCTGCTTGCGCGCCTGCGCACCGGTCATCACACCACGGGAGGTGGAGACGATGGCAATGCCAAGCCCACTGAGAACGCGGGGAATGTCCTCGGAAGAAACGTACTGGCGGCGGCCCGGCTTGGAGCTGCGCTTCACGTCGGTGACGACCGGCTTGCCCTGGGGGGTAAATTTGGTCTTCACCTTGATTTGCTTCTTGGTTCCTTCACCGGTCACTTCATAGTTCCAGATGTAGCCTTCTTCCTGCAGAATCCGGGCGATTTCCACCTTGATGTTGGAGCAGGGAGCGGTAAATTCCTCGTTGCCGGCCAGGCTGGCGTTTTTCAGGCGGGTGAGGAAGTCGGAAATGGGGTCACTTAATACGGCCATGGTAAGAAATAGTTAGGCGTTAGCGGTTTGAGTTTCTTCGGCCTTCTTCGGTTCACGCATGGGAACGCCCAGACCGCGAAGCAGGTCGCGGCCTTCATCGTCCGTAGGAGCGGAAGTCACGAAAATGATGTCGAAGCCGATCTGACGCTTGATCTGGTCAAGTTCGATTTCGGGGAAGATGGACTGGTCGGAGATACCGATGGCATAGTTCCCGTTGCCGTCAAAGGACTTGTAGGGAAGGCCGCGGAAGTCGCGGATGTTCGGAGCCGTCACGTTGATGAAGCGGTCCAGGAATTCCCACATGCGGGTGCCGCGCAGCGTTACGCGGGCTCCCAGAGGTTCGCCTTCACGCACCTTGAAGTTGGCCACGCTCTTGCGGGCGAAGGTGACGGACGGCTTTTGTCCGGTAATTTTAGCGATTTCATTGACGGCATCTTCCACGGCCTGTTTGCGGTCCGGGTGCTTGCCCATGCAGGAGGTGACAACGATCTTCTCCAGGCGGGGAATCTGATGCACGTTCTTGTATGCATGCTTCGCTTGAAGGCCGGGAACGACCTTTTCACGGTAGTATGTTTGCAGTGTTGGTGTACTCATTGTTTTAGCGGGTCAGCTCTTTATTAATGATTTATGTGGCTTAAGCGCAGGGTCAGGCCGGAGGCCTAGCCTACTTTTTTCACGTTGGAGATGTGAATCGGGCCGTTAATCTCCTGAATGCCGCCTTCCGGGTTCTGTTCCGTCGGGCGCACAGCCTTTTTCAGGGTGCGGACGCCTTCTACGATGACAGTACCTTTGGAAGCATTCACGGCGAGAACGGTGCCGCGCTTGCCCTTGTGGTTACGTCCGGCGATGATTTCTACTTCATCACCTTTTTTCACGTGGGTCTTCATATATGACTATTTCTTACGCGTTTATGCGATTAAGATCTACCACCCCCTTGGTGGTAGGGCAGGAAGAGTATTATAGGATAGGCCTTTTCGTCAAGCCCGCATCCTAAAAAAATCGTTTTACCGCCCCTGCGCCAATGTGGAACGATCAATGGAGAAGCGCCCCGGCCTGCAAAAGACACCGGGCCCGGTTTCCGAACCGCCGGAACGGTTTTATTCATCATCCGTAGGAATCTCCGCTCCCTGCCAGCGCAGCTTGGCCCTCAAGAGAGCGCCGAAGTTCTGTTTGCGGAGATGAACCAGGGAGAGGGTTTCCGGAGCTTTCCGGATCACGAGGCTTTCTCCCACTTCAATGGGATAGGCGGAACGGCCGTCCAGGGAATAAACCATGGAATCAAAGCGGCCGCGGCGCTCGCGGGGCCGCAGGCGTATGGTCATGGTGTCCGGAAGCACCACGGAACGGTTGGTCAGGCTGTGCGGGCAGATGGGGGTGACGCACACCACGCGGGACATGGGCCATACCAGCGGCCCTCCGGCGGAAAGGGAGTACGCCGTGGAGCCGGTGGGGGTGGAGACCAGAACGCCGTCCGCATGGTAGCGGTTCAGCAGTTCTCCGTCTATCTCGGCATCCAGGTCCACCATCTTGCCGGACTGGGCGCGGATGAGGGAGACTTCATTCAGCGCCAGCTTGCGGGGAGGGACTGCGACACCGTCCACGCCCATCCGGACCACCTCCAGCATGGAGCGCTCGTCCGTCAGGAAGGAACCCTCCTGGAGGGCGTACGCCAGCAGCGGCAGCTCCTGTACGGAACAGGTGGTCATGAATCCCAGGCGTCCCAGGTTCACGCCCGCCAGGGGCACGTGGTGCGCAGCCGCCAGAGAGGAGACGGTCAGCATGGTGCCGTCCCCGCCGAAGGTTACCAGCATGCTACACCGGACAATGGCCTGTTCCAGGGCATCCGGCGTCTCAATGACGCAGGACCCCAGCCCGTGGCGGGAAAGCTCGCGGCGCATGATGCGCAGCGCTTCCCCCAGTCCCGGTTTTTCCGCCAACGCGACCAGGCCGATTACCTTGGAAGGATTCATGCGGGCAAGCATACTGCATTTTCCCGCGCCGCTCAACTGGTAAACCACGGCAGGGGGAAAGATTCCTTCCGGGCATCCCTATCCATTAAATTTCAATTCCTGTTTCTTTTTTGTTATACAAGATTATAAACATGTGTTAAAGATAAAAAGCGTGAATTGGTCCCTCCCCGTCCTGCTGCTTTTTCTGATGCCGGGCTGTTCCACTACGGAGAAGTGCGGCCAGAAAACGGCCCCGGCCGTACAGGCGACAGAGGCGCATGTAAAAAATGCGCCCTACCGGGTGAGGGGGAAAAGATATACTCCCATGAGCGTCGCAGACGCCCTGCAATACAGTGAAACCGGCTATGCCTCCTGGTATGGCGGGAAAGGACGCAGCATGAAGACATCCTCCGGAGAGTACATCAATCCCCAGCGGTCCATGACGGCGGCCCACAAAACCCTGCCGATGCCGTGCAAGGTGAAAGTCACCTGCCTGGCCACGGGCAAATCAGCCGTCGTCAGGATCAACAACCGAGGCCCCTTTCACAGCAACCGCCTGATAGACCTGACCGCGTCCGCCGCAAGCCGCATCGGCCTGCACAGCCGCGGCGTATCCAAGGTCCGTCTGGAAGTCATTTCAGTGGGTGACGGCCCGTACGAGGTTTTCGCCCGTTAATCCCTTTTATCATTTCCCGTATCTCTACTTTCTCCATCCATGATTCCGCCCCGCATTCTCCTTGCCGGCCTGGCATGCCTGTGCCCGTTCACCCTGGCTCAGAAGCTCAAATCGGATCCCCACAAAACGCTGATCATCATTTCCACCAGCGATATGCACGGCAATCTGGAAAAATTCCCCAAACTGGCCACGCTGGTAAAACAGTACCGCGCCAAATACCCGCACGTGCTGCTGGTGGATTCCGGAGATTATTTCATGGGCAACCCCTATGTGGACGACTGGGAAAAACGGGGCGAACCCCTGACTGTCCTGATGAACAAGCTTAAGTACGACATCGTGACCATCGGGAACCATGACCTGGATTACGGGCAGGAAGCCCTGCTGGCCGTGCTCCAGCCCTTGAAGGAAGCGGCACGGGAAAGCTCCCTGCTGCAGCGACTGCTGGACAATGGAAAGATTTACGCCCCGCTGGCCTGGAGCGCTGCGGAAGCCCGGGACTTTTTACAGGACACGCCAGCCTATGAACATGCAGGCATCATCGTGCGCATGGTGAACCTGTGGAGAAAATCCCCTCCCAAATTACAGGTAAAAGTCACGGCGGACGCTCCCGGCAGTGAAAAAACGGCTCATTCCTCCGGGCTTTCCGTCCACAGCCTGCTGCGGTTTTCCGTAGCCGCCACGCTGGGAGGCAGGGACCTGGCCCCGGAGGAACTGGAGGAACTGCTCAGCAACGGAGACGGCCTGATACGCTTCAAGGGGGAATGGGTGCGCGTGGACGCTCAAAAAGTCCGGGACCTGATGGACCGGTGGACCAAGGCGGCGCGCATGATGAGTTCCCTGGGCATTCCCCTGGTTCAGGGGCTGAGGCTGCTGGTCAACGGCCCTTCCGACCAGCTTGCGCAACTCCCGGAACCGGATGAAGACTGCGTGGTGGAACCGGGCCGGGATCTCCGGCAGGCCCTGGATATCCTGGCGGGGGAGGTTTCCGTCTCCGTGCCGGAGCTTGCGCCCCGGTTGAACGCACTGATGCGCCCTTACCAGAAAGAGGGCTTTTCCTTCCTGTACCGGGTTACGGAACGGGGCTTCGGCGCCTGCCTGGCGGACGACATGGGGCTGGGGAAAACCCTTCAGGTCATCGCATGGCTGGATGCGCTGCGGAGGGAAGGCCGGCTGGAAGGCCTCCCGGCCCTGATCGTGGCCCCGGCGTCCCTCCTGTCCAACTGGAAGGAGGAAGCGGAACGCTTCGCGCCGGAGCTCGCCCTGCGCATCATGCACCCCTCCGCCCCGGATTCATGGCAGCCGGAGGAAATACCGCGCCGGGAAGGCTGCCACGCCGTCATTACTACCTACGGCATGGCCGCGCGCGCGCCTGCGCTGGCCGGGCTGCATTTCCCGGCCATCATTCTGGATGAAGCCCAGGCCATTAAAAACGCAGGTTCCGCACGTTCCCGCGCCATCCGCTCCCTGCACGGGGAGAGGCGCGCCGCCCTGTCCGGCACGCCGGTGGAAAACAACCTGAATGAATTATGGAGCCTGATGGAATTCCTGAATCCGGGCCTGCTTGGCGGCAGAAAAAGCTTTGAAGCCTTCACCCGCTCCCTGGAACGAGGCTATGCCCCGCTGCGCCGCCTGGTGCGCCCTTTCATCCTGCGCAGGATGAAGACGGATCCAGCCCTGGTCCCCGACCTGCCGGACAAGACGGAAATACCCGCCTACTGCCCCCTCACGCCGGAACAGGCCGCCCTGTACCAGACGCAGATAGATACGCTGCACGCCATGCTGGACGAACCGGACCCGGCCGCCCGCCTCATGCTGATCCTGCCCGTCCTGGCGCGCCTCAAGCAAATCTGCAACCATCCGGCGCAGTTCCAGGGCACGGACGACTACGCCCCGGAACGCTCCGGAAAGTTCCTGCGTCTTCAGGAATTGTGCGCCTCCATCGCCGCCCGGCAGGAAAAAGCCATCCTCTTCACGCAGTTCCGTTCCATCATTCCCCATCTGCACGACTTGCTTTCCGGGGTCTTCGGCCGTTCCGGGCTTACCCTGCACGGAGGCACGCCCATTCCGGAACGCCAGGGCATCGTCACCGCCTTCCAGAAGGAATCCGGGCCTCCCTTCTGCATCCTGTCCCTGAAGGCCGCCGGGACCGGACTGACTCTGACCCAGGCCTCCCACGTCATCCATGTGGACCGCTGGTGGAACCCCGCCGTGGAAAACCAGGCGACGGACCGGGCCTACCGCATCGGCCAGCACCGGAACGTGCTGGTGCACCGCCTGATCTGCCGCGGCACCATTGAGGACCGCATTGACGCCATGCTGACGGAAAAGCGCCGCATGGCGGACGACCTGTTCTCCGGCGGTCCGGAACAGTGGCTCATGAACATGAGCGCAGAAGAACTTAAGGACGTTCTTTGCAAGAGCTGAACCAATTTCATCTCCTGAAGGAGCGGTTGATGAAAATCAATTCAACGGGGAGATGAGAAAGGGAACAGAAAAATGCATTAATACGCATTTTTTCCTCTCTGACGAGGGAAAGTCAGAAAATCCGGTTTTCTTGATGAGCCCTGTTTTTGGCATCCGGCCGCCCATGCCGGAGAATTTGCCGGAAATCATAAAAACAGGGGCGTACACCATCACGGCATTCCACCTGTTTGCGGCAGCCTTGGAACAATCCCATGACGAAATCTTTCACCGTGCATTCCGCGTCCATTGTGTCTCACCCATATTAGCCATGCAAAGTTGCACCGGGGAAACTGATTCGCGAGCTTCCAGGAATGCCTTATCTAACAGTAAAGCTTATAATTTATTTATTATGAATTAGAAAAATATTTTTACCACCCAATTCCTTTACGATGGAATAACGGCAAAACATCTACCGGGATTATCAATTTTCATTGACAATTTATCATTTCAATTTCATAGGTGATAATATGATGATGGTTCCAAAAATATTGTGCTGTTTTTCGCTTGTTTTGGGCATCCTCGTTGGAGCGGCACATGCCAAACAAGCAAAATGCGGCTATGAGCTCATAAATATTTCAGAGCCGACAGCAGAGCTGGTTGAACCGGTTAAGGGAAAATCAATGAAATTCAAGGTTCATGCGACTGCCATGGCAACTTACACTCACAAGGACGGCTCCACTGTTTCAGAGATCGTGAATCTGGATCAGGGTGCCACTGTTGTCGTGGATGTCTCGGAAGACCTGCCCTGGAATGAGAGAGCAAAAGAAAAGGCGATTCTTCTTTTACACCAAAAAGCCCTTTCCAGAAGAATGGAATTATGCAGAGACAACGGATGCAGCAAATAATGGCGGCAACACAATAACCATACATATTAACAATAACATAGGGCAATGAAGATGAAAATATTATTAAAAATAACCATTTTGACCATAGGATGCAGCGCCATGCTGGCCATCAACCCATCATTTGGAGCGGACGAAGCACAAAAACAGGCCGCCGGGGCCGTCCAGTTTCCTGCCGGTTCCTATAAAAATCCCGCCGTGCTTGATCTTAAAGGGGTCAAGGATTACAGCATGCTGGAATCGGCGCGAGATGAATACCTCAGAAAACATTACGACGGTTACCGTGTTCTGGGTGAAGGATTCACCATGATTGGAGGCCGCTACATCCTTACCGTCAGCTTGACGAATGATGAAGACGAAAACAAGGTAAACAATCTTAAGCTGGTCTATTTCGACATGACTGATGCGTATAAGAAATTAGGCAAATCAAAAGACAGGCAGACGCGCGAGAAAATAAAGGAATTGAAGAATAATCACCAACCCATGAGTGAAAAGGAACTCATGGAAAAACTGGAACGGGGGACGACGGAAAAAACCGGAAAATAAGATAAATGCCGTCTGGCCCCGGTTTTCATTTTAATCCCTCGCTATTTCCATAGTGAGGGATTTTTTACTGGAATGACTCCGCGCGCTGGCCTGTTAAATATAGAGCCTGTATTTTCTGATAAGCCGTAGTTTTTTTCAGGAATGCGACTCGCAGGCTTCATTTCCATGATGGCTGCGAGTCAAACACTGTACATCTGCTTTTCCAGCATCTTCTGCTATTTTCCTTCTCAGGAAACCACGGCCAGCGGCGCGGTGGTTTTCCAGTCTCCGCGGGTAAAGTCCGGGAACTCCACGGGCATGCCGCCCTGCGCGATGGAATGAGCCGTCAACGGCAGCAGGGAAGACCAGGCGGCTCCTTCGTAAACATTCTGGTCCATCGGCTCTCCGTTCCGGAGGCATTCCACGATGCGGGAAAGCATCACGAAGTCCATGCCGCCGTGGCCGCCCATTTTCGTAGCCAGATTCCCGATGCGTTTCCAGAGCGGATGGTCGTATTTCTCGTAAATGGCGGCCAGCTTCTCCCGGCCTTCAATCCATTCGTGATAGTTGCCGTTGCCCAGCTTTTCACCCGCCACCCGGGTCGGAAAGCCGGCCAGGGTTCCTTCGGTTCCCTGGATCAGGTTGGCGCGGGAATAGGGCCGGGGGGACGTTTCATCCAGTTGGACGACAATAGTGCGCCCCAGTTGCGTCTTGACGATGGCCGTGTTCATGTCCCCGCAGATGAAGGGGGTATTGTTCCAGCGGTGGTCCGCGGGAAGGTGTTTTTTGGCGTAGGCATTGCGCCCGAGCGCAGGGGAGGCGAACGCAGCCACCCGGCTGAAATGGTCTTCTCCGCGCGCCAGGTTCATGTACTGTGCCACGGGGCCCAGTCCATGGGTGGGGTACAGGTTTCCGTTGATCCGGGTATGGTATTCAGGCCGCCAGGCCCCTTCCCCGCGCGTGTCCCCCAACTGCGTCACCAGGCAGTGGATATATGCGGCCTCCCCGTGGAGCAGATCGCCGATGACCCCCTGCCGGACCATGTTCAGGAACATAAGCTCGTCCCGGCCGTAGTTGACGTTTTCCATCATCATGCAGTGCTTCCGGGTGGCCTCGCTGGTGTCCACCAGATTCCAGAGTTCTTCCAGGGAGACGGCCAGCGGAACTTCCACAAAGGCGTGCGCGCCGTGCTTCATGCTGTCGCAGGCGATTCCGGCATGGGTACTCCAGTCCGTGCTGATGATGACAGCGTCCGGTTTCAGCTCCTTCAGCATGGTCAGGTATTCCGTGTCCCCGCCGGAATAACTCAGCGGGCTTTTCCCCATCTTGGAAAGCACGCGGTCCACGCCGCGCTTGGCCAGGTCTTCCTTCAAATCACATACGCCCACGATTTCCACCCCGTCCATCACGCACATTTGAGCCAGATGGGAAAAGCCGCGGCCGCCCACGCCGATGAAGGCAAGCCTGATGCGGGCCAGCCCGGGAGCCTTGAAGCCCCCCATGTACATGGAGCCGGAAGGCCGCGGAGACGCCTGGGCGCCGGATTTCCAGAGGCTGTCCCCGGCAGGGATTTCCAGGGCCTGCCCGGGGAGAACGTTTCCGGCGGCAGCCGCTCCGGCCGCGAGCCCCAGGGATTTGAGAAATTGTCTGCGTGATGAAAAAATAGACATGATTTGAAAGTATGGCTTCAAGGAAGATTACGCCTCCCGTGCCGCGGATTTATCATCATTCCCGTCCCGGAGGAAAAAAGCTCCGGATGGCTGATTTTAAGGTTTGCAAAATCCGGCGGAACTTCCACTATGAGATAAACTTCTGCCTCTAACCACCTTCAATTTATGCGTTACCTTCTTCTTATCCTGTTGCTCGCCGGCGGCTATTACGGCTGGGATTATTACCAAACCGGCCTCGTGCCCAGGCATGAAGCCATCAAAGCCATGGAGCAGGAGCCTTATCCGGAGCTGGATGCGGCCCAGGCCCGTTTTGACGAGGCGGCGGAACTTCACGAACAGCAGGCGGCACGCCTCCAGGCGGCCATCCAGAGGAAGGAAGAGGCCATCCGCAAGTATTGGGATGCCCAGATGGAGAAGATCGACCAGGCAAACGCCGGGAAAAAGTCCGTGCCCGCCGTGAAGGGAAGGCCCAATGCCCGGAGCGCGGAAGCCCGGATAGCCAATCTCCTGGAACAATATGACCGCCGCGTCGCGGACGTGGAGGAGCTCAAAGGCAAGCGGGACACCACCAGGCAGCAGTTGGACAACGCCCGGAACCGGCTCCAGGAACAAATACGCCAGGTGGAAACCCGGCTGGACATCAACCGCATCCAGCGCGCGGAGGCGTCCAATACGAAGAGCAAGGATTTCAAGGTGACGGAGAGCCGGGCGGACCTGCTCAAGCTCCAGGCCAGCCTGCCGCAGGAGCTGGACCGCATCACCCGCAAGGGAGAAGCCATGCTGAGTGACCAGACGGCGGCCTACGAAAAGGCCAAAAGGGAGCTGGCCCTGTTCCAGAACAAGGTGGACAGACAGATCGCCAGTCTCCGGGATTCCATGAACTCCCCCCTGGCGGAAGAGTATGATGAGACGGAAATCCTTTCGGAAGACCCCGAGTTCCGCACCATGATCTCCCCTTACGACCAGGCCGTCAGCCATGAGGAAACGCTTGTCATGCGGACGGAGGCGGACGTGGAGGAGCAGGCCAAGGTCCTGCACGGGCTGCAGCGCATCAGGGACGGGAAAATTGAAGGGGAGCGCAGCCAGCTCAGGCAGGAGGAAGAGATTTTCTTCACGGCCGCCGCCGTCATCGGCGTGGTTCTGCTGATCTCCATTTTGCTCTCCTTTACCAGAAGGAGATGATGCCTTTGAAGGTTGACACTGCACCGCAAACCTAGTTTACTGTCTGGGCCGCCGGGAACCCCGTGGAGGCACGACTGGCAAACCCCGCCAGGACCGAGAGGTAGCAACGGTAGCTTGTTCGTGTTTGCCGCGTCCGTTCCCGGCGGTATTTTATTGACGCCCCCTCCCATACCGGGATTGAACGGGAGCCTTCCCGTGGTAGAATACCGCCCATGAACGTGTCCGCCGCCCTTGACTGGCTTTTTTCCACCCAATTCTTCGGGATCAAGCTGGGGCTTGACAATACCGGGAAGCTGCTGGCGGCAGCCGATGCGGACCGGACGGATGCCACAGTGGTCCACGTGGCTGGCACCAACGGGAAAGGCTCCACCTGCGCCATGATTGAGGCCCTGGCCAGGGCACAGGGGTATGTGACCGGCCTGTTCACCTCCCCCCATCTGGTGGAGTTTTCCGAACGCATCCGCGTGAACGGGAATATGATTCCCCCGGAGGCGCTGGCGGAAGAAATCTTCTTCCTGAAACAACTGGCGGAAGGCTGGGAACAGCCGCCCACCTTTTTTGAGCTGGCGCTTGCCGTCGCCCTGCGCCACTTCCGCAAAAGCGGCGTGAACTTCATCATTCTGGAAACGGGCCTGGGCGGCAGGCTGGACGCCACCAACGCCGTGCCCAAGGACATCGCCGTGCTGGCCCCCATCGGCCTGGACCACCAGCAGTACCTGGGAGACACCCTGGAAGAGATCGCCGCGGAAAAGGCGGCCATCATCTCCCCCGGCAAACCGGCCGTGACCGCCGTGCAGAGCCCGGAAGCCATGGCCGTCATTGAACGGACGGCACGGGACCGCCGTTCCCCCCTTACGGTCGCCCGGGCGGACGGGGAAACGCCCCGGCCATCCCTGTCCGGAGCCCATCAGCGGGAAAATGCCGCCCTGGCGCTGGAAACCATGAGGCAGCTCCACGCCCTCCCCTCCCCTTCCGCAGCCGCCGCTGCCCTGGCAAAGGTGCAGTGGCCCGGAAGGTTTGAACGCCTTGAAACGCCACCGCTGGTGCTGGACGGCGCCCATAACGAACATGCGGCGCGCGTGCTCGCGGCCACATGGAAGGAGGAATTCCCCGGGCGGAAGGCGGCTCTGGTTTTTGCCGCATCCGCAGACAAGCACATCCGGGAGATGATCCCCGTTTTGCGGGAAATCACCGGAGAATGGCACCTGGTTCCCTGCACTTCCCCCCGCATCATGCCGGCGGAAGAATTGGCCGTCCTGCTGGCCGGACTGGAAACCGGCCCCGTCTTTATCCATTCCACCCTTCCGGACGGGCTGCATGCGGCCCTGGCCTCCCCGCTTCCGGCTCTGGCGGCAGGCTCCCTGTTCCTTCTGGGGGATTTGAAAGCGTTGCTCCGCCATGCGGAAAAACGCAGCACCGCCCAGTAACCCCTCCATCCTTTTTGTTTTTCCCCGTGATTTCCGACGACATGACCCTTTCCTCTCTCCGGCCCGGAGACCTGCGCCCCGAATTGCTGGCTCCCGCCGGGGACATGGACTGCGCCCGCGCCGCCGTAACCAATGGCGCAGACGCCATTTATTTTGGCCTGGACCGTTTCAACGCCCGCTTGCGCGCGAATAATTTTACGCTGGATTCCCTGCCGGAACTGATGCGCTTCCTCCACGCGCACGGCGTGAGGGGGTACGTGACGATGAACACGCTCCTTTTCACCTCCGAGCTGGCGGACGCCCTCACCTACCTGGGCCATTTGAATGCCGCCGGCGTGGACGGCGTGATCGTGCAGGATATCGGGCTTGCCCGCTGCCTGACAGAGTGGGGAAGGCAGGATCCCGCCATGAAGCTGGAGCTGCACGCCTCCACCCAGATGACGCTTTCCTCCCCGGACGGCCTGGAATTCGCCGCCGGTTTCCTGGACCTGAAGCAGGCCGTGCTGGCGCGGGAATTGAGCCTGGAGGAAATCGGGCAATGCATACGCCATACGGATATTCCCCTGGAGGTGTTTGTGCACGGGGCGCTCTGCGTGGCTTACTCCGGCCAGTGCCTCACGTCGGAAAGCCTGGGCCAGCGCAGCGCCAACCGCGGAGAATGCGCGCAGGCCTGCCGCCTGCCCTATACCCTGGTCGTGGACGGCAAGGCCGTTCCGCTGGGAGAAAGGCGCTATCTGCTCAGCCCGCAGGATCTGTGCGCCCTTGACCGCATTCCGGACCTGGTCCGCATGGGCGTGAAGAGCTACAAGATAGAGGGGCGGCTGAAAAGCCCGGAATACGTTGCGGCGGTAACGGCGGCCTACAGAAAGGCCCTGGACGCCGCCTGCGCCGGAATACCCGTGGATGAATTGGTGACCGCACGCGACCGTTATGCACTGCAAATGGTATTTTCACGCGGCTTTTCCACCGGCTGGCTGGACGGCACGGACCACCCGCGCCTGACCCACGGCCGCCACGGCAAGAAGCGCGGCGCCTATGCAGGCACCATTGTGGACAGCAGCCAGGGCTGGCTGGACATCAGGCCGGAAGGGAACGTTCCGCTCGCTCCCGGCGACGGCTTCGTCATTGACGCCGGGGAGGACCGCAATGAAGAACAGGGCGGCCGCATCTGGAAAGTGCAGAGAAACCGCCTTTTCTTCCACGGAAAAGCCTCCGGCATTGACTGGAGCAAGGTCAGGCCGGGGCAGAAGCTCTGGAAAACGGATGATCCGGCCCTGAACGCCGAGCTGAAAAAAATGCGGGAGCACCTGCCGGAGGCCGTCCTTCCCCTCCATTTGGCATGCACCGGATCCGCCGGGGAGCCTCTGACGGTTTCCTGCCCGGAATACGGGTGTTCCGTGCAGTCCACACAGCCCCTGCAAACGGCGGAAAAACGCCCGCTGACTCCTGAAGTTCTGGAACAGCAGCTCGGCAGGCTGGGAGGAACGGGGTTCCGCCTGGCTTCCTGCGAATGCCGCCTGCCGGAGGGCCTGATGCTCCCGCTCAGCATCCTCAACCAGACAAGGCGCGCCCTCGTGGAACAAATTCAAACGGTCCGGCAGGAGAGGGAAGCCTCCGTTCCCACCCGTCTTCCGGAACCTTTCGTCCTTCCCGCGCTTCCGGCGGGTGCGGCAACTCCGGACGCGCCGCCGCACCTGTCCGTGCTGTGCCGCAGGCCGGAACAGATACCTTCCGTTCTGGATGCCGGGGCGGACGCCGTCTATCTGGATTTTGAAGACCTCCGGGACTATGCGGCGGGAGTGGAAGCGGTCCGGCGGCACACGAAAAGCATCCCCGTCTTTCTGGCGACGCCCCGCATCCAGAAGCCGTCGGAAACCGGTTACTTCAAGCTCATGGAACGGGCGGAGCCGGACGGCGTCCTCATCCGCAACCTGGGCGCGGCGCAGTACTTCCGCCATTCCCCCCTGCACCGCATCGGGGATTTTTCCCTGAATGTCGCCAATCCGTACAGCGCGGCCATCCTGAAGGAACAGGGGAACCTGGATTATCTCACCATTTCCTATGACCTGAACGCCGGACAGGTGGAGGACCTGCTCCGCGCCGCGCCGCCGGAATGGTTTGAACTGACTCTGCACCAGCACATGCCCATGTTCCACATGGAGCACTGCGTGTTCTGCACCTTCCTGTCGGACGGCTCCAGCTATAAGAACTGCGGCCGCCCCTGTGAACGGTACCACGTGCAGCTGCGGGACCGCGTGGGGCAGCTCCATCCCCTGCTGGCGGACGCCGGGTGCCGGAACACCCTGTTCAACGGCCGCGCGCAGACGGGAGCCGGCTTTTTCCGGGGTTTCCGCCATCAGGGCCTTTCCCGCTTCCGCGTGGAACTGCTGGACGATTCTCCGGAAAAAGCACGCCTTCTGGTATCCCGCTACCGGGAATTGCTGGACGGCTCCTGCACTGCGGCCCGGCTCATCCGGGAACTGGACGTCGCGGAACAGCTCGGCACCACGGAAGGCACGCTCCGGCCCAGATAACGCAAGCCCGGGCCTGGCAAGGAGAAAGGCGGACAAAGAATGCACCGCCCGCGCCTTGAAGCGGCGCAAAAACCGCCTTATGATGGCATCAATGGGAATGGAAGACTCCTTTCCCGGAACTTCCGCAAGATGAATAATTCCCTTAAAGACCGCCTGGTCCGTCACATGGAAGACGGACATTACGAACCCCAGAGCAAATCAGAACTGGCCCGCGCCCTGAACGTGGATTCCCGGCAGAAGCAGGACTTCCGCGCCATTGTGGACCAGCTGGAGGAGGAAGGCAGGCTCGTGCGGCTGCAAAAGGGGAGATACGCCCTGAAACGGGAACGCCGGAACCTGGTGCACGGCATGATCCGCATCCTGCGCTCCGGCAAGATTCTTTTTCTCCCCAAAAAGGGGGATCCCGCCGCGGCGGACCTGGGGTGGGATCTGGAGGCCATTCCGGAGCTGGAGCTCAAGCCCAACCACCTGGGAACCGCCCTGGACGGGGACCGCGTGGCCGTGCGCGTGGAACGCAAGGCGGCCAAGGGCCGGAGAAACGTCCGCAGGGACCGCTTTTCTTCTCCGGATACCGGCATGAAAGCCCGCGTGGAGGAAGTGACGGAACGCGCGCGCTCCCGCTGGCTGGGCGTTTTCCGCGCCGGAAAGAACAAGCTGGGCCGCGTGCTCGGGGACGGCGTAGGCTCTCCGGAATACATTGAACTGGTGGAAAAACCCGCCATGGAGGTGCTTCCCGGCCAACTGGTTTCCGTGGAACCCGTGTCCCGCGGGGAAGAAAAGAAGGCCCCGCGCGGGAAAATCGTGGAGGTGCTCGGCTACCCGGACGATCCCCACGTGGACATGGAAGCCGTCATCAGAAAGTATGACCTGCCCGTGGAATTCCCCGCCTCCGTGCTTCAGGAGGTGGAATCTTTCCGGAAAAACCCTTCTTCCGCGGAACTGGGCCGCCGGGAGGACTGGACGGACCGCACCGTCATCACCATTGACCCGGCAAGCGCCAGGGATTTTGACGACGCCATCTCCATCACGGCCACTCCGTCCGGCTGGACGCTGGCCGTCCACATCGCGGATGTCTCCCATTTTGTGAAGCCCGGCGGCGCGCTGGATGAGGAAGCCCTGCGCCGCGGCAACTCCACCTACCTGCCGGACCGCGTCCTTCCGATGCTGCCTCCCCGCCTTTCCGATGATTTGTGCAGCCTGCGGCCGGACGTCGTGCGCCTGACGAAGGTATGCGAAATGAAGTTTGATAAAAAGGGGAAGATGCTCCACGCCCGCTTCGCGGACGCCTTCATCCGCAGCAAGGCGCGCCTGACCTACCAGGAGGCCTTCACCATGCTGAAAGGGCATGACAAGGGGGAAGTTCCCTCCATGGTCCGTGAAGCCTGGAAGCTGGCCTCCATCCTGCGCCGCAACCGCTACGCCAAGGGAGCCCTGGACCTGGACTTCCCGGAAGTGCGCGCCGTCATGGACAAGGACGGCCGCGTGACGGACATCATCACGGAAGAGTACGATGAGAGCCACCAGCTCATTGAGGAGTGCATGCTGGCCGCCAACGAGGCCGTGGCCCTGACGCTGAAAAACAGGAACCGCCCCACCATCTACCGTGTCCATGAAGAACCGGATTCCGCCAAGCTCTTTGAATTCGGCCAGTTGTGCAAACTGTACGGGCACCCCGTCCACGACATCGGCCAGCGCCAGTACCTTAATGAGCTGATGAAGTCCATCAAGGGTTCCCCGGACGAGCAATTGCTCAAGCTGGCGCTCCTGAAAAGCCTGATGCGGGCCAGGTACGATACGGAGCCCCTGGGCCATTACGGCCTGGCCACCGCCAATTACTGCCACTTCACCAGCCCCATCCGCCGTTACGCGGACCTGGTGGTTCACCGCTCCCTGAATCCCCTGCTGGCCAATCCCCCCAAGGGGGCCAAAGGCGCCGGCAGCGTAGGCAGGCTGGAGGAGGACGCGGAACACATTTCAGAGACGGAGCGCACTTCCGCCAGTGCGGAAAAGGACGCCAACCGGATGAAGCTTTTCGAATGGCTGGAAGGCCAGTGCTATGCGGACCATCCGGAAGTGCACGAGGCCCTGATTACGGAAACGCGCCACTTCGGCGTGCTGCTGGAAATCCCGCGCCTCCAGATCAAGGGGCTGATCAAGCCGGACAAGCTTCCCGGCGGCCGCTGGGTGTACGAGGCATTCGCCAACCGCTGGAAGAGCGACCACGGCTCCGTGCTGTGCGCAGGGCTGCGCATTCCCGTCATTCCCGTGAAAGTGGACCGGGAACAGCAGTGGGCGGATTTTACCATCGCCTCACGGGAGGAACGGCGGCAGCCGGAAAAGACAGCCTCCCCAGGCAGAAAGGAGAAGCGCACGCCCGGCCGCAGGCGGCGGAACCGCTGACGGCACACGCCCGCAGGCGGAAACGGCCACATGCGGGCGTTAAATCCGGTTCTCCTTGCAGCAGAATTAAATCTGTATTTTTTCACCAAAATTTTCTTGAAGCAAATTGTACTTTTCATGTATAAAATGGTTGCTGTTTACTTGTGAACCCGACCCCACGCCTATGAACTCAGGACGTTGAACCCGTAAGTAAGCACCATATGAATGCTGAATGCCAAGGTCCGCTCCCGGGTCTGGAGCGGACCTTTTTCCCGGAAGCCTGTCATGGCGGAAACGGGAAGGGGAAATGAGTGTGTCCAACCTGCATGACAGCAATTCAGCATATCCCCGAACGGGCGCCTTTCAATTACGCTGACCTGATTGAATACCGCGAAGGGCAAATCACCAGCCTGGCCCTTGTGCGTTCCAAAGGCGTCAACATGACCATCCTGGCTTTTGACGACGAGCAGCTCCTCCCCACCCACCAGACGCCCGGCCCCGCCCTGGTGCAGATTCTGGACGGGACGGCGTATTTTACCGTGGGCAATGAAGAGGTCAACCTTCCGCAGGGCAAGACTCTCCTGATTCCCGCCGGAGTGCCTCATTCCGTCATTGCGCAGGAACGGTTCAAGATGCTGGTCACCTCCATCCTGCCGCTGGACTGAGCGGAACGCTTTTTCCACGTGCGCACGGGAGGAAAACTCCCGGCTTCTTGTTACAGTTCCCTGACGGTAATTGACGAACGCTGCTCCAGGTTCAGCTCCGGATGGCGCACGGTAATGACGTGCGCTCCCGGTTCCAGCAGCACGGAAGCCTCTTCTCCATACTGCACGACGGTCAGGGTGGGGGATGACCACACCGCCCCCGCCGGCAGGTTGGAGCGCAGTTTGAGCCTGCGTCCCCCGCCGGGCAGTTCCGGATCCAGCGCCAGGCGCGAGCCGTCTGCCGGAACCAGGATGCGGGGAGCCTCCCCGGACCACGCCCGCGGAAGCAGGCAGAAGGTATTCCCCACCGTGCAGGAAGGACTGGTAAACCACTCCGTATAACGGCTGTCCAGATATGCCCGTCCCACGGCATCGTAATCCGCCGGGGAGGCCGGCTGCGGCATCGTTTCCGGGGAAGCCCATTCCTCCCGGACATGGGCTTGCGGCAGATCCAGCCCCTCCGCCCTCTTTCCGGTGCGGGAATCAATGCGGATGCGCACCATGCCGGGAGGGGGACCGGGGAAGGAAGGGGCAAGATTGCGGTGAGCCAGCCTCATGACCCCGGCAAAAATGGGGGCCGCTCCATCCATGCCCCCCACCTGCTTCATGGGGGAGGCGTCAAAATTGCCCACCCAGACGCCAACCGTGATTTCACGGGTGAAGCCCACGCACCAGTTGTCGCGGAAATCGGAGGAAGTGCCCGTCTTGCACGCATACCGGAAGGGAAGGTTCATCAGCTCCCGGTCATGGAACGCCGCCATCCGGGCTTCCCGGTCCGCCAGAATGTCCGCCGCCATGAAGCAGGCTTCCGCAGGCAGTACGGGCCGTTCCGGAACGGAAGCGCCCTGCTCCAGCTTCAGGGGGAGGAAGGAGCCTCCGCGCGCCAGGCACGCATAAGCCCCGGTCAAATCCCGCAAGGTCACCTCCGCATTGCCGATGGCGAGGCCCAGGCCGTAATGCGCGGCGTCTCCCTGGATGCCCCGGATACCCAGGTTTTCCAGCAGTTTCAGTAGCCGTGACGGGCCGCCGAAGGTATCCAGAGCCCTCATGGCCGGGATATTCTGGGAACAGGCCAGGGCCTGCCTGACGGAAACGGGACCCATGTAGGCCCTGTTGTAATTCTGCGGCGCTTCCAGCCCGTGCGCGCTCCGGTACGTGGTGGGAACGTCCGGAAGAACGGTTCCCGGATAGGCCCCCAGGACAAATGCCTGGGCGTACACGAAAGGCTTCAGGGCGGAACCGGGGGAGCGCGGCAGGGAAGTCCCGTCCATCAGCCCCCCCGCCGGATGCTTCCGGTTCGCGGAACCGACCAGGCAAAGAATATTCCCCGTGGCGTTTTCCGCCACAACTACGGCGGCCTGTGTCACATGATGGCCTTTCAAGCGTTCCAGCTCCCTCCTCACGATTTCCAGCGCGCCGCGCTGCAGGGAGGCGTCCAGCGTCGTGCGCACCTCCCCCGTCCGTCCTGCGTGCATCAGGGCGGCTGTTACATGGGGAGCCGCCGGCTGCCGCCCTTCTTCCATTCCGGCGCTGAACAGGGGTTCCTGCAAGGCCCTGTTCACCATGTCCGCCGGGAACATGCCTTCCTCCTCCAGACGCCGCAGAACGCGGTTCCGCCGTTCCAGCGCACGTTCCGGATGCCGGAGGGGGTTCAAGAAGGACGGCCCCTGCGGCAACCCCGCCAGCAGGGCGCATTCCGCCAGGGACAGGCGGGCCATCTCCCGGCCAAAGTAGAAACGCGCCGCCGCGGCGGGCCCCCGGCGCAGATTGCCGTAATCCAGGCGGTTGAAATAGGACTCCAGAATTTCCTCCTTGCTCATGCTCATCTCCATGCGCCGGGCCTGGAAAAACTCCCGGGCCTTGGTCCACAGGTTCCTGCGTGCGGGAGGATTGGCATTCTTGGCGAGCTGCTGGGTGATGGTGGACGCTCCGGACACAACCTCCCCGCCTGCGGCATTCGCCGCCGCGGCGCGGGCCAGAGCCAGGAAATCCGCCCCTCCGTGGCTGAAAAAGCGTTTGTCTTCCGCCGCCAGCGTAGCCTTAAGAAGCATGTCCGGAACCTCCCGGAGCCGGACAGGCTCCGTGTGGTAATAATCCGGTCCCGGCAATGTGGCGATTCTGCCGCCGTCCCTGTCCAGGACCATGGCGCCCCGCTCTTCCGGATGGAGCAGCCCTTCCGGCAGGGGAACCAGCCAGGGCACGGCATACCATGCAAGCAGCCACGCGGCGGCCAGCCCTCCGGCAATCCAAAGAAGGGTTTTCCGTTGAAGGAGCTTTTTGAAAACCGCCCTGTTCATAGATCTGCGCCGCATCATGAAAACACTGCACTTACTTCCCCGCGGAGACGGTCAGTTTCTGGGGAATGCTCAATCCGTAGGTTTCCGGCTTGTACATCAGCTCCGCCTTGGCGGACGGGGCGATAACGGAGCCGGACTTGGTCACCCGCGCCAGGTAGCGCGCCGTAAAGCGGCCTCCCGACCAGGAATCGGCGAAAAAGCGCACCCGGTCCTTCAGGAATTCACGGTGGGAGACCCACCCGCTCCAGTAGAACCAGCGGTTTCCTGCGTCCGCCGTCTCGCTCTCCCGGCCTCCCGGTATCTGGGAAAGCAGCGCCGGATTGACGGCCTCAAAAGCGGAGGGCAGGTAATCCTCCATCACCACATACGTCAGCGGGTCAGCGGACTTGTCCACGTGCAGCGTAATCCTCACCAGGTCCCCCACGGCAAACTCCGCCGCAGGCGTCCAGGTTCCTTCCGGAGAAAGCCTTTCATAAACGCGGGAAACGGCAAAGCCCCTGTTGACGGCGGCTCCGTCCTGCTGCGTTTTGCTGCGTCCGCGGGCCTCCGCCATGCCGTATACCCGGGTTCCCGCTTCCGGAAGGCTGAGCACGGCCTTCTCCCCAACCGCGGTCAGGAACCGGGACGGGGAAGACACGGAGCATATCCCGTCAAACGTCCGGCCGCCGCGGTCCACGCGGAAGGCGGCGGAAAGGGGCGCCTCCTGCAATCCTTCCAGGTATTCCCCCAGCAGAATCACATCCCAGCCGGAAGTCCAGGTGGAATAGGGGGCCCTTCCTCCGAAAGAGCCGGACATCCTGTCCACGATCAGGCGTTCCAGCCTTTCCCGGACAGCCCGGTCACCGGGGGCCTGCGCCATCTCCGCCAGCGCCAGCAGAAGACGGCAGCGGGGCTGTTTCATTTCCTCCCCGGAAACATTCATCAGGCTCCGGGCCTGCTCCTTTGCCTCCGCACGGGAAGAGAGGGCCGCCGCCAGGGCCAGGTACAGGCGGTCTTCCGCCCTCAATTCAGCGGCATGGTCCAGCAGGCGGTTGAGCAGGGACGCGGGCATGAGCCCCGCTCTGGCCAGCACCCATGCCCCCAGGAGCCCCTCCCGCGGGCGGGCGGACAGGGAACGCCCCAGATAGGTGTACAGCTTGTTGAGGCCCTGTTCCGGAATGTAAACCCCCTGCTCCCGCGCCAGGGTCAGCACCAGAGCGGCATACGCGCAGTACTCGCTCACCTCCGTGCCACCCTGCCAGTAGGACAGGCCGCCGGAAGAAAGCTGGTTTTTCATGATTTTGTAAACGCCGCTCCGGAGGGCCCTGGAACGGTCCTCCGGCGATTTTCCCTTGAAACCGGGGAGATATTTGGCCAGGAGCGGTTCATAAATCCAGGGCAGCGTGGAGGAGGAAAGCTGTTCCAGGCATCCGTACGGATAACGCAGCAGGTAATTCACGCTGCCGTCCGCATACAGCAGGGGGGACGTGCCCAGCGTCACCCGGATGGGGGTGCCTTTCAGGAAGGGAGTCGCCAGCAACCCCGGCAGATCCAGCGTCCGGCCGGAGGAAAGCGAGAAGCAGCGCAGCTCCCTCAGCTCCGGGAAGGGAGGCACCACCTCAAACGTGTGCTCCACGGAATCCTTCAGCAAGGAATAAACGCCGGAGGAATAAGGCGTGCCGCTGCCGTCTGCGGCGCGGATTTCCCAGGTCAGCCGGGCTTCCCCCGGCTGCGTGAATTTTACGTTGAACACCAGCGTTTTCGGCTGGTTCCCGTTCAAAGTCAGCGTCTGGACGGGCTGGGGCACGGAAGCCGCAGCGGTCCCGGATTTCAGCGTGACCACCCACGGGCCCTTCCTGTCACCCGTCTGGCTGACCGTCACCGGAATGTCCAGGGAATCACCCTCCGTTGCGGTAAAGGGGGGAGCGGGTTCCAGCATCACGGGCTTGTTTACCACATAGGCGCTTTCCCCGGTTCCGAAATCGGCAGCTCCCGCCAGGGCGACCGCCATCACCCGGTAGCGGGTCAGCGTATCCGGATTCCTGTACTCGGCCTTGAAACGGCCCTCCCCGTCCGTACGGAGGGAGGCCAGCCACACGGCGCACGGGTTGAAATTCTTCCTTAAATCCAGGTTCTCCGGCGCTTTGCGGGAGCCGTCCGAGGAATCTCCGCCGCCGATGAAAACTCCTTTGTTGTCCGTGGAGCGGCCACCCCAGTCTTCATCCAGAATTTGTTCCAGCGTCGTCCACGTGCCCACGGACAGGGGGCGGTCCGCATAGAAGTACCGGATGGGACGGGGAGTCTGGTACCCGATGACCTGTAAGGTGCCTTCATCCTCCGCAAACAGGCATACCTCCGCATTCCGCACCGGCCTGCCGGAATAATCCGTCACCACGCCGCTGACCACGGCGGGGGAACCGGGCCGGGACATCCCGGCGGGGGGAAACACCTTTACATTCAGGGTATGCTGGACAGGCTGAACCTTCAGCGCGGCATATCCCAGCTTCAACTGGGGATTGCGGACCTTGCGGCTGCTCAGGTCCGCCCCCTTCACCAGGAAAACGGAAACATAGACATTCGGCGCGTCCGCCTCTTCCAGAGGCACCTCAATCACGGGATTGTCCAGCGTCAGCTTTCTGGCAAAACTCCGAAGCACCTTTTCCCGCTCCACTGTCACCATCACCTCCCCCTCAATGGGCGTCTGGATCAAGAGACGGGCCGTCTCTCCCGGCTTGTACAACTGCTTGTCAGGGATGATCTTCACCTTCAGGCCGTCATGGTACTCCCACGGGGAAACGTCGCTGCCGTAAACCCAGTACTTTACGGCAGTGCGGAATTCCCGTCCTTCCGCGTCCCTGCCGGAAAAAGCCACCTCGTAAATACCGTCCTGCGGGGTGGGAACGGAGACGGCTTTTCCTCCCGTACGGACATCCGCGGAATCCGCCGGGGCAAGCGTCAGGGCCTTTTCCAGCACCGTGCTCCTTACCTCGTCATTGCGCACGGTGGTGGCATCTCCGCTCTCGTAGCGCGCGGGACGGAAAGCGGTGCGCGTCACGGTCATGTTGAGATCAAGGCCGCTGCCCGCATAGGGCTTGCCGTCCAGCCCCAGGGCAATCAGGCGCAAATCCAGGGGCGTTCCCTGGCGGCAGATGGAAGAACTGTTCTTCACGCCCACAAACACGGAAGCCGGATTCCAGACGGCGCCTCGGGAAACCTTGACCAACTGCTCATTCCCGTTTACCACGGAAGCCTGGAGGGACAGCCTCCTGACCCGCGGGAAGGACTGCCCGTCCAGGGAGAACTCCACGGTATTCCTGCCTTCCCCGTCCAGCACGGAGGACTGCTGCTTCATGTGGGAGGAGGAACGGCTGCTGGAATAACCGTAATAGGCCTCCCAGTAGCCTCCATCGTCATCACGGTAATCCCCGAAACGGTAATCCTTGTATCCGGCAGGATAAAAGTTGGAGGAAGTACTGCGCAGGGACCAGTTCACCTTGCCGCCTGAAACAGGCGTGCCGGTAAAATTCGTGGCCTTCACATCCGCCTTCAGGAGATGAGCGCCGGGCTTCAATTCATGAATCTTCTCCTCCACTTCAAACTCGTTCCGCTTGAACTCGGCTACTTCCACCTCATACCGGAACTCCCGGTTATTCTTGTCAAACTCCTTCCGGTAATACTTCTTGTAATCGTATTCGTCGGAGGAATCATCCTCTGCCCCTTCTTTTTCCTCTTCCGCGGAATCCCCTTTCAGCCGCAGGCTGGCAAGGACGCTGTAAGTTCCCGTCTCTTCCCCGGGAAACGTGAAATCCAGGTCAAAGGTTCCCGCATCGGACAACTTCACCTGCTTGACGGCTACTTCCCGGTCCCGTCCGTCCCTGACCGTCAGCTTGACCTCCTCCACGGGAGCGAGGCCCAGCCTGTTGTCCAGCAGGGAGCGCACGATTCCCTTCAAATGCATGGTCTCCGCCGGGCGGTACAGGTTCCTGTCCGAAAACATGAACACCCTCGTTTCCGCGGTAGTGGCGGGATTCAGCCCCAGGGCTTCCCATTCGTAGGGCAGCGTCTTCACGCCAAAGGACCACATCCTCACCTGCCCCGGCCAATCCTCCAGGGGGCTCAGGTAACTGTCCACCCCGGACAGGACGCGAACATAGGCGGCCTTTCCGTTCATCCCGGCCATGGGCAAAATCACGGAACCGTGCTCCACGGGAACGGAAGCCAGAACGGAGCCGTTCGCATCCAGCAATTGGACCTGCGCTTTTTCCACCGCTTTTCCGGTGGAAAGGGAATACACGTAAGCAAACATGGTATCCGCCGTCTTTTTATGCAGAACGCCCAAATCCGTCACCTGCACGACGGCCTGCGCGGCGTAGGATGCCTCCTTTCCGTCGAACTTCCTTCTGCCTCCGTTTTCCGACGGCACGCCAAACAGCCTGTACGCCTCCAGCACCGGATCACTGACACGGCCTTCCACCTCAATGAAATACATGCCTGGCTCCACGGCTCCGCCAAACAGGCCGTCCAGGCTGATGGCCGCTTCCGTTTTGCCGCGCACGTCCAGTATCAGCGCGCCCGTCTTATCCGCCGCAAGAAGCTCCGCAGGCAGAAAATGCCTTTGGTCGCGGTCCGTCACGGTACGGGAAAGGGGCGCGGACTGGTCCCGTTCATAAATCTTCCGGTAGGCCGCCAGCGTCTGGTGCCGGTGGCCGTCCCTGATCCGGTAGCCGCGCACCGTCAAATCCTTCAAATTGCTCACGGAAGCTTTCAACTTGCGGGATCCGGCGTACATGACGCCGTTGTTGCCCGCATCCAGATACAGGCACGGATCCTCCGGCTCCACTTCCACGGAACCTTCCGCATTCTTTCGCGCCAATTCCTGATCATCCACGGACCGGACGCCCTTCAGCCTCCATTGCAGTTTAAAAACGGCCTCGTCTGCGCTCACCAGAAAAGGCAGGGACGTATACCACTGGGGCCGGGCATGCTTCATCTCCGCCAGCCGTTCCCTGTCCAGGCGGATTGCTATTTTCCCGGCCGTCTCCGCATCCTCTCCGTCAAGGGATGTGGTAAAGCCTCCCTCCTGATCACCGTAAGCCATCGGCTTCCCGCCGCCCTCCACGAAAAACTCCACATGGTCCCGGCAGAACCGTTCCAAATCCTCAATCAGGACAGGGAGAGTCCATTCCAGAGTAAACCGGCCTCCGTTCCCGGAAAACGCATGGTAATAACCGGAGGCGGAAAAACGGGGCACGGCCCCCAGTTTGATTTCTTCCCATCCGGTTTTCTGCCCTCCTCCCCGGGAGGACAGGAAGGAAGCGTCCAAACTGACCAGGCAATAATTCCTGCCATACCGGAACATTCCTTCCGGCTGAATGACATACACGCCGGGAACAACCATGCCGTCCGGACGGCCTCTGAACCTTCCCTCCCCTGCAATATTTCTCACACGGTAGGATTTGGCGTCTCTCACCTCCTTCAACGTCGCAGGCCTTAGCCGGAACCCCGCATCGTACCCCGCGGCTCCCGCCTTGAGCTGCTTCATAAAATCTGCGGACCTCAACTGCTCTTCATCTGAAACGCCGGCAAAACGGAGGTTCTTTTCCAATGCCTCCTTCCATGAGCAATAACCGGGAAGCATCAGGAACCCCTTGCCGTCGCGATACAAGCCATTCGCAGGATTGCCCCTGTCCAGAACTGCGTCGGGAATCACCAGGAAAAAACTCTCCCACGGGTAAACTTCACTGCCCTGCCAGCCCCTGTCCATGGAAGACAGGAAGAAATTCCAGGTCGTGCGCCCCGTCAGACGCAGCGGAACGGACGGCACCAGGGAACCGTCCAGAAAACGGACATTCTCCGCCGGTTTCCATAGATAGGTGGACCGGAAGGGAACCTCCTCCAGCGGAACGCACTCCAGCACGTTGGGAGTAATCCATTTGGAAGAAAACTTCAAGGAAGGAGGAACGAACATCAGCTTCGCGCCTTCCGGCATGGCCGTCCCGGCGCCGTTGCCCAGCGCCAGTTCCACCGGTTTCTTCTCCGGGGAAAAGGACATCAGTTCCGGGTCCGCCGGTTTTCCCACCTCGGAAGCGGGCACCACGGCCTTGTCAAACACCAGTTGAAACGGCTTCCCTTTTTCCAGATGGGACGGAGAGGAAGACGGATAGCGCACCGTAGTGTCGGCAATGGATGGAAAAATACCGCAAATTCCTAAGAAGCAGCCAATAGCAAAAGAACAGGTTTTCATGGGAGGAGGGTAATTCTATGTACCCATCTTCTCCTCTTTTTGAGTCTTCAACACAAGCAGAAAATCCGCAAGCGGCAAAAAATAGAGATAAAAGTCGTTACCACTTGATGAAGTTTTTTTTGTACCTTGAATAATGTTCTATAAAAACTCCTTTCTTATGCTCACTAGGATGGTAGTGCGGTCATGAATCCAACCGGTAATTTTTAAATGCAATAACTCCAGTGGAACGCGGGAAACTTGGTTCATCAGAGAAAAATCTCCTTTACCTTTTGCTAGTATTTCTCTTCCTGCACGCTGTCTTTTACCCTGGCAATGGGTAAATTTTGGAAATATGGCAAAGAAATACGTGCCACCGGAGAAGAATCCCCTCCCTTTTTCCACGTTGCCATCCGCCTCAAAAACTCACCAAATATCATAACGTTCCCGGCGTGTTTACTTTGCTGGTTTTTGATTCATGGTAGTCGCAACTATTTCATAATTCTTAATTTAATACCATGAACAACACTTTCAACATCGGCGCCATGGACACCGTCTATCCCTTCATTCCCATGTACCCCAACGGGCAGCCCCAGGGCGACTTCCTGGTCAACGGCCTCTCCGCTCCTGTCCTTATCCCCAAACGAACTGCTTCCTCCCCCACCCGTCACGAATGGTTCGGGTACCTCAAGGTCATGGCTCCCGCCACCTGTTTTCTCCACCTCCACGCCCACTCTTCCATCTCCCTTTCCATTCCCGCCAAGGATATGGAACTCTCCACGGAGCCGGGCTCTTCCACGCCTCTCCGCCGCCAGATCCAGTTTGAACAGGGATACTACTGGTGCCATATCGTCCACCAACACCAGCCTGCCGCGGAGGACCAACAGGAGTTCTGCATTGCCCTGGTAAGCGACAAGGAAGGAGAGCCCGACCTGGACTATTACCTGCTGGCGGAAAACACGCCTGCCGGCAAGGAAGGAGAAACCGTCCTGACTCTGGTCAACCTGTACCAGGAGGTGGAAGAAGGAGATTCGTCGAGCAGTTCGGCAGGGGGAGGAGATTCGTTTGAGTTTGATCCCAAGCCCAGCAGCAGCTCGAGTTCTTCTTCCAGCAGTTCGAGCTCTTCCTCCTCCAACAGTTCGTCTTCCAGCTCCCTGCAGAGTTCTTCGGCTCCCGAGCCTCCGGATTCCTCCAGCAGCGCGCCGCCTTCTTCTTCCAGTTCGTCGTCTTCCAGCAGTTCGAGTTCTTCCTCGTCATCTTCTTCCAGCAGCTGGTCGTCTTCCAGTTTCCACAGCAGTTCCTTGCCGCCCCAGGAGCCGGATTCTTCCAGCAGCGCTCCGTCTTCCAGCTCCTCCTCGAGCAGTTCGAGTTCATCGTCTTCTTCCAGCTCGTCTTCCAGCAGCAGCTCTTCGTCATCAAGTTCTTCGAGCTCAAGCTCATCTTCCAGCAGCAGTTCAAGTTCCCTTTCCTCTTCTTCCAGCGAGCCGGACCAGGAAGAGGAACCCTGCCCCTGTGAATGTGAGTGCAATGAGGAAGGGGACGAACACTGTGTCCAGACACAGCCCACTCCGGGGGATCCCGAGGGAGAGCAGGATTGCCAGGGCAACGCCTGCATCAACCCTTCCTCCCCGGCAGGACCCACGCCTCCGGCTCCCGCCAAGTTCATCAGGACGGCACGCTCTGCCACCACTAATGCCCCGGCTTCCAGCGGCTTTTCCATGCGCTACAACCACCCCATGGCCTGGAGCGCTTCCTTCTCGGCTGACGAGCGCCGCGTCACCGTCAAGCGCCCCTCCGGAAGCCATCTCTATTTCAAAGCTAACGAGGGAAGCAGCGATGCTTCTCCCATCGGCTCTTCCAGGAAGGTCAACTACCGTGTGAGGCTTCTCAACGAAGATCTTACTCCCAACCTCCAGGGTACTCCCGCCTTCATGGACATGGTTCTTCCCGGCGGCATGGTCCTGCGCTTCTCGGCAGCCACCGGAGAGGTCGTGTCGGTCACCAGCTCTTCGGGCCATGTGATCTCTGCCGAGGAGTACTTCAGCAAGGTCCAGGTCACTTACCATCAAAACGGCTCCCTTGCCAGCGTTTATTCCCGCGCCCAGGGGTTGATGAGAAGCATTCCCGAAGGCGACAGGCTCACCCTGGAGTGGTATGCTCCCGGCAAGACCATCCCAGACGGGGAAGGCGGATTCACCGTTACCGGAGAGCCCTACAAAACGGCCGTCTATGAAACCTCGCTTGAAAACGGAGTCAAGGTCACCCATATCACCAACCGGCGCGCCGGTCAGGAGCCGCATTTCATCGAACGCCGCGAAGAAGGCAACAAGGTGACCATCGTCAAGGGGGAGGGAGAGGAGCGCATCGTTCGCACCATTGAACGCAATGCATTGACCGACTCCAAGTGGGAGCGCATTGAAACCATCCAGGGCATCAACGAGGAAGCGCCCGCCTCCTGTACCCGGACAGTGAAGAAGTATACCGACGGCGGCTGGCTGACCATCAGCCGGACGGAGGGATACAAGACCCCTCTGGCCCGGACCACCCTCTATACCTACAACGACCAGTTCCGGATGTCCCTGGAACTCAAGCCCAATGGCGGCTATACGCGCTACGAGTACGACGAGCAGGGACGAGTAGTGCTGCAGGCCTCTCCCTGGGCCGGAGGCGGTGAAAAGGGAACACGCACGACTTACGCCGACTTGCGCTTTAACGACTTCAGACCCGCCACGGAAACTGAAGTAATCATTGCCGAGGACGGGACGGAAACGGCGCTTCTCAAACGCACTTACACCTATGAAGACAGCCCGCAGGTGAACCGCACCACGGTCACGGAAACCGCGCTGGGAAGCGACCAGGTTCATACGAGTGTAGAAGAGACTTATGGGGAAGGAGCCGAATATCCCTACGCCCGGGGCAGGCAAAAGATGAGCCAGAGTATTGACGGGGTGCAAACCGTTTATACTTACGAAGCCGCCGCGGAATACGGAGCCATTCACCAGGTGACGGAGACCGTGCAGGCCAACGGAAGCATCGTTCCGGGACAAAGCACACGAAACGTGGAATACATCGCTGAAAACGGCGCCACCACCAGGAGAGAACAATACGTTCACACCGGAGAGGACTGGTCGCTGATTGCCTCGGAGGACTACGAATACGACGACGAGCAGAGGCTCATCAAGACGACCAAGGGCAACGGCAGGACCAGCACGACGGAGTGGATGTGCTGCGGCCCGTTGAGGGAAACCGACGAAGACGGCATCACCACCGGCTACGGCTACAACTCGGCCAAGCAGCTGGTGGAGACTATTCGGGCTGCGACGGAAACCACGCCCGAAACGATTATCTCCTACACGAAGGATGCGGCGGGAAGGACGATCGCCACGCGGCGTGACGTGGGTCCCATGACGGCGACGGAAAGCACGGAGTACGACGATCTGGGGCGGGTGATTTCTTCCACGGACATGCTGGGACGCACCACCCGAACCGGGTACGGCGAAGACGGACTCACCACTACCACCACCACCCCGGCAGGCGCTACGCTGATTACCAAAAAGTACTATGATGGAACCATACTCTGGCAGGGAGGAACGGGGCAAAGAGAAGTGGAGACCAAGCTGGAGTTGAGCGAAGAAGGCATCCTGACCACGACCTTGTCCAAGGGAGTTGTGCTGTCGCGGATTCTGAAAAATGGCTTTGGTCAAACCGTCCGGCAGGAACATCCCAATACCAGGGGCGGCTTTATCGTCACCAGGAACTTCTACAACGACAAAGGACAATCGGTCCGCTCTCAAACGGAGGATCTTGCTCCTACCCTCACGGATTACAACGAACTGGGGCAAGCCGTGAAGCAGACCGTTCTTCTGGATGAACTTCATCCCAATGACACCACCAGAAACAGGATATCGGAAAGTTCCTCCTGTTACCGGGTTCGGGAAGACGGCGTCTACCAGGTGCAGACTTCCACCACCTGCAACGCCGACGGATTCCCCCTCACCCAGACCACGGAAAACATGGTTTCCAGACTCAGCGCTGTACTGGAAAACAAATCCATCACCACGGACGTCTACGGACAGCAGAGCGTACAATGGACGGAGTACACTGTTCCAACCAAGCGCACCCGGTTCAGCCGCATTCCCACTTCAAACATGGTAGCCGAGTCTCTTGTCGTAGACGGGTTTGGGACCAATCAGACCGACCACTCCGGAATCTGTTCCATCCAGCGGCGTTCCTGCACCTCTACAGGGGTGATTCTGGAAAAAACCGATGGCCGCGGCAACACCACTATGGAGGAAACGGATCTTGCAGGACGCCCGGTTAAGACTACTGGTCCTGCGGGCCATGTCACCACCACCAGCTACTCGTCCTGCTGTGACCATCCTGCCTGCATCACCGACGCTTTGGGAGGAACAACCTGTTATTCCTACGACATACGCGGCAGAAAGACGGCCGAATATGGCACCGCCATTCAGCCGGCCTGCTTCGCCTACGACGAAGCCGACCGCATAGTGGCCCTGACTACCTTCCGTGCAAACGAAGGCGACATCACTTCCGATCCTTCCGGCCGAACCGACGGAGACACCACCACCTGGCTCTATGACGAGGCCACGGGGCTGGAATTGAAAAAGACTTATGCCGACGGTTCCTGTGTTTCCAGAACCTATGACGAGCTCAACCGTCAGGAGACACTTGTCAAAGCCAGGGGGCTTGTCATAACGTATAAGTATGCTCCCTTTACAGGAGAACTCATCTCGGTTTCCTACAGCGATGGAACTTCTCCCTGGATCTTTTCATCCAACCATCTGGGGCAGATAATCTCCGTCTATGACGCTTCGGGTCTCAGGGAATTTTCCTATGACAGCTACGGAAGGATGATTCAGGACACTTCCTTTGGACAGGTGGAAAGTTCTCTTCAAGAAGAATACGATGCCCAGGGGCGTTCCAACGGATACCGCTTGATGCTCGGCACACGCACCGTGCAGCACTCCCATCTTGACTACGATTCCAAAGGCGGCATGATTGGGATGAATCTGGAAGGACTGAAGTCTTCTTTTACCTGGCGGTACGATCAAACCACCGGCTTCCTCCACCATCTCACCTACCCCAACGGCATGGTCCGCTGCAATACCTACCATCCCACACTCAACCTCGTAACCGCTATCGGTTACAGGAAGGGAGCGGATGGCGAATTGGCGGCCGGCCACGAATACGACTACGACGCGCTGATGCGTCCCACTCAACGCCGGGACTCATGGGATGCTGCCACTCCTGCGACGATAAGAGATTTTACCTATAACAAACGCAGTGAACTGGTCAAAGATCAAATCCGGCAGGGTGGGAGCTTCAACTATCGGTACGATAACATTGGCAACCGCAAGACTGTTCAGGAACTGGAAGAGGAAGTCTCGTATGCGGCCAATAGCCTCAATCAGTACATGGACATGACCGTGAATGAAGTTTCATTCACTCCCACTTACGATGCAGATGGCAACCAGACCCGCATCAGGACCTCGACAGGTATCTGGGAAATCAGTTACGACGCCAACGACCGCCCCGTTGTCTTCACCAGCCAGGATGGCCGAACGGCCATCACTTGCGGCTACGACTACCAGGGAAGGCGCTTCGAGAAGAAAGTCACCGTCAATGGAACAATATCCAGCCATTGCTGGTACTTGTACCGAGGCTATTTGCAGGTAGCCGAGCTGGATTTGATGCATCCTGAACCTTTGCTGGTAAAAAGCTATTTGTGGGATCCGACGGAACCGACCGCTACACGCGTTCTGATGTTGACTAATTGGAAAAACGGTGGAACAACCATTGATCAGCATCTTTGCTTCATGCACGATGCATTGAAAAATGTCACTTCTATCTTTGATGATTACCAAACGCGAAGAGCTCGCTATGAGTATGCACCCTTTGGCAGACTTATTGTGGCAGAGAGAAACATGGCTCAGGAAAGTAGGTTCCGCTTTTCTTGCGAGTACATGGATGACGAACTGGGACTCGTTTACTACAATTACCGCCACCTCAATCCCACAGACGGAAGATGGATCAACAGGGATCCCATTCAGGAACAAGGAGGTTGGAATTTGTATGCATTTATTAGGAATAGAATTAACATAGAAGTGGATTTATTAGGTAAAATACCCCCCTACAATGGAGGTGCTTCTGGAATCGTTGAAGTTCCTATTTTTCCTCCTGCACCAACACCTCCTGCACCAACACCTCCTGCACCAACACCTCCGCAAGAAGGATGTTCAATCCAAATTTGTTGCAGGCCTGTAGCGGTCTTTAGCAGAGCCCATTGCGTGATCAGGTTTGTCTCTTCGTCAGGCCCCTCCAGAGGATGTAGAGGAGGTCCTACAGGAAGAGGAAAAAGTAGCGGTGCTGGTGGTAGTAGCGGTAGTAGCGGTAGTGGTAACGGAAATGGACAAAGCTCTCATTGTAAGGGATGTTGTGGCTCATGGGGGAATGTCATTGGAGGATGTGGTTCGATTTCAAATGGAACGGATCCTCTCAGCGTAGGTATCACTGAAGATCTTAATGATGCCGAAAGCAATCCTGATCGTTGTGAGACTGTAGCTATCGTGAGTGAAAGAATGTGTTCAATAGCCTATAGTTGTATCCAAAAAGAAATGGAAAAAATAAATCAAGAATGTTATATCTATAAGCCTTTAGGCAATAACAGCAATACAACATGGAAAACTGCTTATAGGAATTGTATTGGCGGTGATTATGATCCTCCAGAATCTCAACCAGGAAATGATGAATTCGACGAAAATGAAAAATGTAAGAAATAAGATTCTAATTATTTTATTAATTTTAATTCCTTTTTCTTTAATGAATTTATTTGGAAAAGAGCAATTGGAAGTAACCATAAAAAATCAAGACGAGATACCTGTAAAGGCTTTCATCTCTCTTGAGAGAGATAATTCGTTTTTTCAAAAAATTATTAATCCTGTTGGTTCTTTTTATCATAATAAAAGCACTATCTATACGGAAGATATCAAGGGAAAGGGAAAATTGAAAAATATTCGAAATGGTGACCGATTGGTATTATTTACGAATAGGAGTATATTGCCGATTCAGTTGCAATTAAAAGGGAAGGATATTTATCAATTTACGTTGAATTCCACCGACTTGCCTCCGTTGCCAGAAGAAAATGGAATGAAACGTGATCCGGATTGTGTTCTTTTCACTTTTGAAATTCAAGATATGTCAATTAAATTGCTCCATATTGAATACGCTTGGTCAGCAGAAGGGAATCAACGATGTAAAGCTATGGAATTGACAAAATGATAGGTATGGTTCGTCCTGAAAAAGCGTTACAGGGTTAGACGTAAGATTTTAATATTTCCAAACCCTCCGGAAAGTTGCATTTTCCGGAGGGTTTGCTTTTGCTGATTTATAGCAGATAGCTTTGCTGGGTTGTATAGCCGTTCCGGTGTTTTTGAGGAATCTATATACTTGACTAATGAGACTATTTTACATCTTTTTATTATTTGAAGGTGAACAATTTTTGAATGATATACTTAGAAATTTATATCATTAAATTTTAATAATAATTCACAGTTTCTTTCCATTTTTTATTTATTGGATTTAATGAAAAGAGAGATGCCCGGTTTGGACGAATCAGATGACTATTTAAGGATGATTAGTCAAGTATGTAGGTTTCAAATATTCCTGTCGTTGTTTTGGATATTCTTCAAATGCCGCACCAGTTTAAAAGCCAGGCTTGGCGATTGTTACAATAGCTGTGGTGGACCGATCGAAAGTCAAACCAGGCAGAGAGGAAACTTTTGATATTAATGCGACAATATCAGAAATTTTGTATGCCACCCTTGGTCATTCTTTTTCATAAGGCGCCAGCTCCAACTGGCCCAACGTGTCGGGGCGCCCTTTCAGGGCCATGCGCTTGAGGTGTTTGGCGAAGGCGGGGCGGCGGTGGTACTTTCCCACAACCTCTCCCGTCGTTTTCAGGCGCAGAAGGTACTTGTATGTGGTGACGCGGATGGCGTCCG